>Ga0268245_10000001_pt1 | contig 234581 bp, 221 predicted proteins | sample AgamicMgMae_FD_200252 | JGI IMG/M metagenome (GOLD analysis project Ga0268245, IMG submission 200252) | Agave microbial communities from Guanajuato, Mexico - Mg.Ma.e (v2) (version 2) | ecosystem: Host-associated > Plants > Phyllosphere > Phylloplane/Leaf | place: Guanajuato, Mexico...
GGCCCAGGAATAACAGGGATAACAGGGATAACAGGGATAACAGGGATAACAGGGATAACAGGGATAACAGGGATAACAGGGATAACAGGGATAACAGGGATGCAAAATATAACATTGCTAACTTTAGAAAAAAAATTAGGGATGAATTTATTTGCTACATTACCAAGTAGTGATAATTTTCATGTGCTTATAAAACAAAGTAACATAGAGCTATGTCTCGATAAAGAAATATTAAGGGAATTTCCCAATGATCCCAATGATAGGAGTACATCTATTTCGGTAGATAAAGAATTATGTATAATTGCAGCGATAATAAATGATATAAAAAATATACCTGTAACTACAAAACATATGTTTTGCGCTCTTGGCAAAGAAAGTATTAAACTCCGTATTATTGTTTCTACAGGAAACAATATATCTGCAGTAATTGAAAAAAAAGATTTTAAAAAATACATGAATACTTTACATGATCTTTTTTTTGAAAAACCTTATAAAAGGATACATATTTTTATTGCAGGATTAGGTCAAGTAGGAAGCAAACTTATTGAGCAGCTTCACAAACAAAAAGACTATTTAGTAGAAGAATTACATATCCATATAAGAGTCATTGGGATATGTAATAGCAAGAGAATGTATTTTAACATTTTAGGAGTAAATCTTAATAACTGGCAAGAGAATATTAAATTAGGAACTTCTATGACCATAGAAGAATTTCTTGGAAAATTATACCACTTAAACTTAAGCAATTTTATATTTATTGATAATACTGCTAGTAAAGAAATTGCTAATATTTACATAGATATTTTAGGAAAAGGAATTGGCGTAGTCACATGTAATAAAATCGCTTGTGCATCTTCTTATCACGAATATAAAAATATTAAAAATATCGCTAGATACTCCAAAACCCCATTCTTTTTCGAAACGAATGTAGGTGCTGGTCTACCTATTATAAACACACTAAATTATTTGAGACAAAGTGGTGATAAAATTCTTCTAATAAACGCAGTATTATCTGGAAGTTTGAATTTTATTTTTCAACAATTTAAAGGGGACTTTACAGATATTGTAAGGGAAGCTAAAAAGAGAGGTTTTACTGAACCTGATCCCCGGATTGACTTAAGTGGGATAGATGTAATAAGAAAAATTCTTATCCTTCTGAGAGAATGCGGTGAAGATATTGAATTAGAAGATATTAAACAAATATCTTTACTCCCTAAAAGTTGTATAAAAGCTTATACAGAAGATAATTTTTACCAAGAACTTATTTCTAATGAAGAGTTTTTTACGCAACTACGTATAGTTGCTAAAGAGCAGAGAAAACATATTAGTTTTTTGGCAAAATATAAGTATGGTGAAGCTTATGTTGGATTAGAATTGATAGAATTTGAACATCCCTTCTATCGATTGGAAGGGAAAGATAATATGATTCTTTATACTACTGCACGATATGCTGATCAACCTCTCATTGTAAAAGGAGCAGGTGCTGGTGCTGAAGTAACAGCGTCTGGCGTTTTTTCAGACATAATTAAAAATTATATATGAAAGAAGTTCAAGTATATTCTCCAGCTACTATTGCTAATGTGTGTTGTGGATTTGATGTTATGGGGCTGGCATTAAATGAACCTGTAGATAAGATGATTCTTAGAAAGTCTCATTATCCTGGTGTCCATATTTCTAATATTCAGGGAGCAGATCTATCAAAACAACCTAATAAAAACGTAGTAGGAGTAGTTTTAGAGGAGTTATTACATCATTTACCTAATAATAAATACGGAATAGAAGTTGAAATATATAAAAATATAAAACCTGGAAGTGGAATAGGATCAAGTGCGGCAAGTGCTGCGGGAGCAGCTGTTGGGGCTAATCTTCTTTTTGGAAAATATTTCAAAACCACTGACATTGTTCAATTTGCATTAATTGGAGAGAAATTAGCTTGTGGAATTGGCCATGCAGATAATGTTGCACCAGCAATTATGGGTGGATTCACACTTGTAAAAAGCTATAATCCATTGAAAATTATTTCACTGCCTTCTCCCAAAAAACTTTGGGTCACAGTCATACATCCTCAAATTGAAATTAAAACATCTGAGGCAAGGAAAATATTAAAAAAAGAAGTTCTTATGACAGATGCCATTAAACAATGGGGAAATGTAGGTGCTTTAGTTTCAGCTCTTTATAGAGAAGACTATAGTCTACTTGGTAGTTCTCTAGAAGATTTTATAGTAGAACCGATAAGATTAAAGCTTATTCCTGCATTTCATGAATTAAAAAGAGAATGCAAAAAAGTAGGGTGTTTAGGAGGAGGAATTTCTGGTTCAGGACCTTCCGTATTTATGTTTAGTGAAGGCAAAGAGAAAGCTTGTAGCGTAGCTGATTGTATGCGTTATGTATATAATAAAATGGATCTAAAAATAGATTATAAAATTTATATATCTACTGTAAATAATAATGGAGTTTATTGCTCGTTTACTAATTGAAAAAAAATCATGCGTTATTACAGCTTAAAAAATTACACTTATAGAGTAACCTTTGAAGAAGCTATTACCCATGGATTAGCACCAGATAAAGGACTATATTTTCCTGAAAATATTCCCCTTCTGCCAAAAGACTTTCTACAGAATTTATCTAAAAAAAATATATATGATATAGCTTTTCAATTAATACATCCTTTTATCGGAAACACCATACCAGATAATATCGTTTATTCTATAGTTTCTGAAACACTAAAATTCCCTTTTCCTATACATAATATAGATAAAAATATCTATGCATTAGACCTATATCAAGGTCCTACTATGGCATTTAAAGATATAGGGGCAAAATTTATGGCAGGTTGCTTAGGTTATTTTATGAGCAAAAAGGCTACTAATATCACAGTATTAGTAGCTACATCAGGAGATACAGGTGGAGCAGTAGCTAATGGTTTTTTTAAGGTGGACGGTATAAAAGTAGTTATTCTTTATCCATCAAAAAGAATAAGCGAACTGCAGGAAAAACAATTGACAAGTTTAGGAGATAATATCATATCTTTGGAAATAGATGGGGATTTTGATGATTGTCAGAAATTGGTTAAAAAGGCGTTTTTAGATTCATTTCTTCAAATAAATATAAAGCTTACTTCTGCAAATTCTATAAATATAGCTAGATGGCTGCCTCAGATGTTTTATTATTGTATTGCTTACAGATCTATAGAAAAGAAAGAGCAGAAAAAAGTTGTTTTTTCTGTGCCAAGTGGAAACTTTGGAAATATTTGCGCTGGGATGATAGTAGAAAGAATGGGACTTCCTATTTCCCTATTCATTACATCCACTAATGCAAATGATACTATCCCACGTTTTATAGATATTCCTATCTATAAACCAAAAAAGGCGAAATATACCCTATCAAATGCTATGGATGTTGCTGATCCTAGTAATTTTATCCGCATACTAGCTCTTCATTCTAACAAAGAATTGCTTAGAAAACATATGATAGGGTATAGATTTTCCGATGAACAGACGCTTATAACAATGCAAGATGTTTGGGAGAAAATAAGCTATATGCTTGATCCTCATGGTACTGTATCCTTCATGGGTCTTCAGAAATATCTGAAGGAAAAAAACCTATATGGAATCTTTTTTGAAACTGCACATCCTATAAAATTTTCAGATAAGATAAAAGAATCCCTAAGAAAAAATATTTATTGCCCCAATAATTATAATTACAATTATTTCTTTAAGAAAGATAAAAATTACTATAAATTATCTAGTAAATATGAAGAATTTAGAGAATTCCTTTTAGATACCAAATGATATCTTCATCTTATTTTCCTACACAAAATTTAGAAAAAATATTTACTAATACCTCATCATTAGTTATCTCTCCACTAATCTTTCCAAGAAAATATAAGGCTTTACGTATATCAGCTGCTATAAAATCAGCGGTAGATCCTTGAGTAATACCATTATAAATAGCATACACAATAGATAAAGTTTTTTGAAGACATTCATAATGTCTTACATTGCTTAGTACTGTATTACTATGTAAATAGCTCTTATCTAAGAGCCTATAAATAACTTCAAGAAGCTCATTAAGACCTTCTTTATTTTTAGCAGAGATATTGTAAAATTTTACTGAGAATTCTTTTAAAAAAAGTTTTTTACTAGAATCATCATATTTATTAGCAATAAGAATTATATTATTTGTTGTAAATTTTTTATCTATATAATATAATTCTTTTAATATTTTTGTTCTATTATAATACATGGCATCAAAAATATATAGAATCACCTGTGCATTACTGATTTTTTCATAAGTCAATTTAATTCCAATAGATTCTATTTTATTTTTAGTAGGACGAATTCCTGCTGTGTCGATTATTCTAAATTTAACTCCATGTATATAAATTGTTTCTTCAATGAAATCCCGTGTTGTGCCTGGAATATCTGAAACAATTGCTCTATCATATTTTACTAAAGTATTCAACAAGGTTGATTTTCCTGCATTTGGCCCTCCTATAATTACCACTTGTATCCCTTCTTTAATTGCATTCCCTAAATGAAATGAATCTAGCAAATGTTGAATATTTTCCTTTGCTTGTAAAAGAAAAGTAGATAATTTTGAATAATTAGGTACCTCCACATCTTCATCAGAAAAATCTATATTAATTTCTATTATAGAAGCAAAATCAATAAACTCTCTACGTAAAAGTTGAATTTTTTTGTAAGTTTCTCCCCTAAATTGATTAATGGCTAATTTGTGATCAACCTGAGATTCAGAAGCAATTAAATCTGACACTGCTTCTGCTTGAGAAAGATCCAGCTTCCCATTTAAAAAAGCACGCATGGTAAATTCTCCAGGATAAGCCATACGTATTCCTGTCTTTATAAAAAGATGCAAGATTCTTCTATAGATATATGGAGATCCATGGCAAGATACCTCTACTAGATCTTCTCCTGTATACGATTTTGGGGCTTTAAAATACGTGACAAGCACCTGATCTATACTCTCTTCTTTCTCTAAAATATAACCTAAAGTTATTTTATTTTTAATGTTTACTTTTTTTAGTGGCCTAAAAATATTAGATAGAGTTGAAAAAGCTTCAGGCCCTGAAATTCTTATCACAGCAATAGCTCCATATCCATCAGAAGTTGCTAAAGCAACCATAGTATCTTTATCCAACATAACGAAAAGGTATAGTCTATGAATATAAAAAACAACATTTAGATTGCATATAGGACTAAAATAATCAGAAGCATTTCTTTTTTTTATAGACAAAATTTTTTAAAAAAAAGACTAAAATAACAGAAAAATCGGGGTGTAGCGAAGTTGGTTATCGCAATTGGTTTGGGGCCAAGAGGTCGTAGGTTCAACTCCTATCACCCCGACAAAAAAAAACAAAAAAAAGATCGCGTAGCTCAGTTGGATTTAGAGCGTCTGCCTTCTAAGCATACGGTCGCTGGTTCAAATCCAGCCGTGATCACTAAATAAAGGATATTTAGCTCAGTTGGTTTAGAGCACTATCTTGACAGGATAGAGGTCATCAGTTCGACTCTGATAATGTCCACTCTTCTTAAGAGTAGAAAATATGGTGATACAAAAATTAGATTCACTAATATGTAAAAGAATGAATATATACTTTAAATATATCTGAAAAAATAAATGTAAATATTTCTATAATATCATCCATCGATATTTTATAACCTAACTCTTGTTGCATTGAACTAACCCCCTTTTCTATAATGCCACAAGGTATAATATACTTAAAATATTGTAAATCAGAGTTAACATTGAGAGCTAGTCCATGCATCATAATCCAACGATTCATACGAATTCCTAACGAACATATTTTTCTTGGTTTAAAACTACCAACATCTAGCCAAACGCCTGTTTCTCCATGAGATCTTTCACCTGGTAATCTATAAATAGCTAATAGCTTAATAACAACCTCTTCAAGCATGCGTAAATATCTATAGATATCAGTAAAAAAAGATTCTAGATCTAAAATAGGATAAACAATTAATTGTCCTATTACATGAGATGTAATATCTCCTCCTCTATCAGAATTATAAAAAGATATACCAATTTCGTCTAATTGATCATTAGATAATAATATATGATCAATATTTCCACCTTTACCTAAAGTAAATACTTGAAAATGTTCTGCAAATAAAAGATGCCCAACATATTTTCTATTAGTAAAATTTTTGTTATACAAAAGGGATTCGAATAGTTTTTTCTGATATCTCCAAGCCACTAAATAATCTATAAAACCAAGTTTTTGCATTAAAATTATTTTTTTCATCTACATATTAGATCCCCTTATTGATATATAATCCTTTATACGAGCTTTCTTCCCTTTAAGAAGGGAAAAATAATAAATGCGAGCTTGTCTTACTTTTCCTTGTTTATGAACCTCAATTTGTTGAATATTTGGCTGGCTTACAAAAAAAATCCGCTCAATACCTACTCCCCCACTTATTTTTCTTACTGTAAAAGTTTCCGAAGTTCCTTTTCCTCTACATTGAATCACTATTCCTTTAAAATTTTGTGCTCTAGTTTTTGTTCCTTCTCTTATTTCATAGTATACTATCAAAGTATCTCCAGAAGAGAAAACTGGCCATATTTTATGGGAAATATATTTTTTTTCTACGTATTTTAGAAGTGTTTGCATAGTTGAAGACTATAAAAATATACTAAATTTTAGATAGCAATGGAAATAAAAGAGGATCACCAAAACCAATAAATTTATTGGTATGTAATATGATGATACATAATATATATTATGATTGATCCTAATAACAATAAAAAATCTATTCAGAACCCGCCACAGGCTCTTGGTGTAGAAGAAGCTATATTGGGAGCTATGATGATTGATAAGAAGGGTCTTGATGAAGTTATAGAAATTCTTCTTCCTGAGATATTTTATAAACCTGAGCATCAAGAGATTTTTAAAGTTATTAAAAATCTATTTCACGACGCACAACCTATAGATTTATATACCATATCAGCTCAACTTAAAAAAGAAGGAAAAATAGAACAAATTGGTGGAGATTTTTACCTAGAATTTCTTACAAAAAAGGTAGTTTCTTCAGCTCATATTGAAATATATGTTCGTATTCTTCAACAGAAATTTATTTTACGTAGTTTGATAGATATTTCTTCAAATATTATAGAAAAGTCTTATAACGACTCTATAGATGTTTTTGAACTTTTATCTCTAGCTGAATCAAATATTTTTGATATAACTAAAAATCATATAAAAAAAAATTATGAAAGTTCTAAATCATTAATTTATCAGGCAATTGAAAGGATTAAAAATGTTGAAGGACTAGGTGGAGTCCCTTCTGGTTTTAAACAGATAGATTCTATTACTTCTGGGTGGCAAAAATCAGATTTTATTGTTATTGCAGGAAGACCTGGGATGGGTAAAACAGCTTTTATGCTTACAATGGCTCGTAATATTGTAGTTGATAATACTGTTCCTGTAGTTATTTTTTCATTGGAGATGTCATCGATACAGCTTATCACTCGTTTAATTTCTTCTGAAACAGGTATTTCTTCGCAAAAACTACGTAGAGGCCAACTCTCTAATTCTGAATGGGAACTTCTATATAAGAAAGTTAGATATTTAGAGGAGGCCCCATTATTTATAGATGATACTCCAGGTCTCTCAGTTTTTGATCTTCGTGCTAAATGTCGTAGATTAGTTTCTAAGAGGGGAGTAGGATTGATTTTTATCGATTATCTACAGCTTATGACTGTAGGTAGCGGAAATAAAACTTACAATCGTGAACATGAGATATCCATTATTTCTAGAAGCTTAAAATCTATAGCTAAAGAACTGGATGTTCCATTAATTGCCCTTTCTCAACTGTCTAGAGCAGTAGAAACTCGTGGAGGGACCAAAAGGCCTTTGCTTTCAGATCTTAGAGAGTCAGGTGCTATTGAACAAGATGCGGATATTGTATCTTTTATCTATCGTCCGGAATATTATGGGTTTAGTAATTGGGATACAGAAGATAGAAGCCCTTGTATAGGAGAAGCTGAAATGATCTTTGCTAAAAACAGAAATGGTGTTATTGATAATATCCGTTTGCAATATCTAAATGAGCGCGCCAAATTTATTGATTTGGAAGAATATACAGTAAAAGAAGATGATTTACCATTTTAATTCACATTGTTTATAATGAGTAAAAATTTTAAGATTTTCTTCTTCAGCTAATACTGGATCTATTAAAATTCTACCGCTATGTTCATCTATTACTATCCTATTGCGTTGAGCAATATCTAAACTCTTTTGAATAGGTATGGTAAAGAAAGAACCTCGCGGAGCTCCTTTTTCTATGGGGACAACAGCGAATTTTGTTTTCGCTCGAATGCGATTATATATTTGGAATAAACGTGGTTCAATTTTCTTAGCAAATATGTAAGCCTTTTTTAGCAAAAAATTCTTCTTTTTCTCCTGTTTTTCTAAAATTTGATCAAATTCTTTCTTTTTATTAGATAAATAATCTTTCTTCTTCTCATAAAGAGAAGCAAAATTAACGGAAAAATGATTTTTTTTATCTTTCTTAAATTTAATTTTTTTCCATTTTTTATGGCAAAGTTCTATTTCTAATTCTTTGAATTCAATTTCTTTAGCTAAAGATTCAAATTCAATATTGTTCCCTCCCTTATATTGTTTAGAAGCATATTTTTTTATGAAGATTTCATCCTCTTTGATAAGATCTTTTTCCTGTTGTATAGCTTTATCATATTCCTTTATTTCTTCTTTGATTTCTTTATATTTTTTGTGTATATTTTCTACCTCATTTTCAATGGCCTTCACCTGAAGTGGAATAAGATCTATAATAGATCTTATCTCGTCTATTATAGAATCTATAAGTTGTAAATCATACAATGATCTAAGTTTTTCTTCTACACTAATATCTTGTTGAGACATATTTAATATGTATTATGATATCTGCTAAATTTATACTATAATTTTATTATAGTAATAGGAAATAGATGTCAACTAAAAAGACTTTTGAAGAACCTCTAAAACCGCAATGGATTAGAGTAAAATTACCAAAAGGTAAAAACTATCTAAAGCTTAACTTACTTGTTGATCAAACCCAATTGAATACAATATGTAAAAGTGGAAGTTGCCCTAATTTAGGAGAATGTTGGGGTAATGGAGTTGCTACTTTTCTAATTTTAGGAAATATATGCACGCGTTCTTGTAAATTCTGTGGTGTTAAAACTGGAAAACCAGAGGAAATAGACTGGGAAGAGTCTGAAAAAGTGGCTAGATCAATAAAGCTTATGAAAATAAAACATGCAATCATAACTTCAGTAGATCGTGATGATTTAAAAGATATGGGATCTTTTTTATGGGTAGAGACGATTCAATCAATAAGAAGAGTTTGCCCTAGCATAACAATGGAAACTCTCATTCCTGATTTTCAGGGCACTCCCCTTTTACTTGATCTAATTTTGCAAGCTCATCCAGAGGTAATATCTCATAACATAGAAACAGTTAGAAGACTTTCGAGTGAAATAAGGATACAGGCAAAATATGAACGAAGCTTAGAAATATTACATTATTTTAAGCAAAAAGGACAAAAACGCACAAAAAGCAGCCTAATATTAGGAATAGGAGAAAATGAAGAAGAAGTAATTGAAACAATGGAAGATCTTAAAAAAATTAAAGTAGATATCATAACTTTGGGGCAATATTTACAACCTTCACCAAAACATTTTCCAGTTAAAGACTTTATTAAACCATCGCAATTTCAAAAATACAAATTGATAGGAATAAAAATGGGGTTCAGACATGTGGAAAGTGCTCCATTTGTTCGCTCTTCTTATCATGCAGATAGACATCTTCTATGATAAGAGTCATTCGCCAATTTGCCATCTAAAATCGCTTCTTTAATAGCCTTTTTTATTAAACCAACCTGTGGAGAAGGCTGCAATTGAAAAACCTGCATAATTTCATCACCAGAAATAAGTGTGGGCCAACTATCTTTTACATCAAACTTCTTAAGTTTTCTTTCAACCAATAAAAAATGATTTATATAACGAAGTTTTTTTTCAATATTTTTTGTTGTTATATCTGCTTTACAAAGAAGTAAAAGATCTTCAATATCTTCTCCAACATAAAATAGTAAACGCCTAATAGCTGAAGAAGTTGCCTCATAACTTGCTAATGCAATAGGGCGTGAAGAATATTGAATAATTTTCTGGACATATCTCATAGTACAGTCCATAGGAAATTTTAATCGATGGAATAGATATGGGATCAGACGAGCTCCTATATGTTCATGAGCATGAAAAGTCCAACCAGTACCATGAATATATTTTTTAGTAATAGATTTTCCTATATCGTGCAGTAAAGCAGCCCAGCGTAACCACAGAGAATTAGACTCCTCGCTCACATTCTTCACTACATCAAGAGTATGAAAAAAATTATCTTTATGAGAAGATCCTTCTTTTTTTTCAAATTCTTTAAGAAAAGTTACCTCTGGTAAAAGTATAGATAATATTCCAGTCTCATACAATAGAGATAAACCAACAGATGGGTTATGTGAAAGGATAATCTTGTTAAAATCATGAATTATTACTTCTATAGAAAACATTCTTATCCGTTCTCTTTGCTCAAAAATATAATAAAAGGATATTTGTTCTGTCAATTGTAATTCGCTAGAAAAACGAATAGATCGTATTATACGAAGTGTATTTTCGTAATAGGTATTACGAGTATTTAAAGTATCTATTAGCAATCCATAATTTGATTCATTCAAACTTATAGCAATAGTATCATCGATGATATCACCTATAAATTCAATTTTGTTTCCATTGGTCTTAATTTTAAATCTAGCTGTACCAAACCTTCTAAAATAAGTAAGAATTGGATGATGGGAAAATTTCTTAGAAGCTGTTTGTGCTAATAAAATTCCACTGCCTTCTGTAAAAATGTCTATATATTGATAAATCTTATTCTTGAGAAGAGAGCAGAGAACATACCTTCCTATCACACAAGCATCTTGACTTATTTCTTTTGCTGAGACACTTATATTAGAAAATATACTATTCATAGCTTGATTTTTTAGTCGCATCTACTAGAACAACGGAAATTTAAATCGCTATGGAATATTTTCGTAAAGTTTCATTGAGAGAAGTTTTTTTATCTGTACTTTCTTTGCGCTTCCCAATGATAAAAACACATGTTACTTGGTAAACTCCAGAAGAAAAATTTTTAGGGTAGGTTCCAGGAATCGCGACTGCAAATGCAGGTATCAGCCCTTTACTTTCTATTGGAAAAGGTCCGGTAACATCGATAATTTTTGTAGTGCCAGTAATAATTACCCCAGCTCCTAATACTGCTTGTCTTTCAATGCGAACGCCTTCTACTATAATACACCTTGATCCTATAAAAACATCGTTTTCTATAATAACAGGCTCTGCTTGCAAAGGTTCAAGAACTCCCCCAACACCTACACCTCCACTTAAATGAACGTTCTTCCCTATTTGAGCACAGCTCCCTACTGTTGCCCAAGTATCTATCATAGTATTCTCTCCAATATAAGCGCCTATATTTACATATGAGGGCATTAAAATAACACCTTTTGAAATATAAGCGCCATAACGAGCTATGGCATGTGGCACCACCCTAACTTCCTTTTCTTTATATCTTGACTTCAAAGGAATTTTGTCATGAAACTCCAAAGGATCTAATTTGTAGGTATACATTTTCATTAAAGAAAAATACATAAGTATAGATTTTTTTACCCATTCATTTATCTTCCAACCATCTATCGTCGATTCAGCTACTCTTAAAATTCCACTATCTAATTGAGAAATTACCTCAAAAATTATTTCTTTTAACTCGCTACTTTCTGTATTTGGAAAAGTTTTTTTTATAGATTCCTTGATATTGTGCATATATTTTTCTAATTTATATAAGTAATGAAATTTAGAATTCTTTCTATAGACTACGGGAATAAAAGGACTGGCTTAGCAGTAACAGATCAATTACAAATAATTGCTTCAGGCCTTACGACAATTAAAACCAAGGATTTGATGCATTTTTTAAGTTCTTATATATATGAAAAAAATATCCAAAAAGTGGTAATTGGAGAAGCAAAAAACTGGAAGAATCTGCCTTCTGTAATAGAAAAAGAAATACAATATTTTATAAGTAAGTTTTGTCTTTCTTTCCCCGAAATTAATATAGTCCGCACAGATGAGCTCTTTATATCTAAATTAGCTAAAAAAACGCTAGTTGGTATAAAAAAAAGGGATAGAACAAATAAATATATATTAGATAAAATCAGTGCAACTCTGATTTTGCAATCATACCTTGATAAAAAATAAAAAAAAGTATGATTTTACCTATTAGACTATATGGAGATCCTGTACTGAGGAAGGATTGTAAAGAAATTGACGTTTATGATTCAACAATTTACCATTTTATTATTGATATGTTTGATACAATGTATAAATCTTATGGAGTTGGGTTAGCAGCTCCTCAAGTTGGAAAAAACTTAAGAATTTTTGTAATGGATACTTCTACTTTTATCATTAATAAAGAAGAAATGACATATAAACGGGTTTTCATTAATCCAGAAATAGTAAAAACATATGGAAAAACTTGGAAACTTAAAGAAGGATGTTTAAGTTTTCCAGATTTTATAGCAAAAATTGAACGATATGAATCTATACAAGTAAAATATTATAATGAAGATATGGAAAAATGTGAAGAGATATTTCAAGGATTCCCAGCAAGAGTTATACAACATGAATACGATCACATTGAAGGAAAGTTATTTATAGATTACTTGAAAAAAACGAGGTATTAAAGGGTTTCCTATAATCCCCCATTCTATTTTATTTCCTCGATAATTACCTTAAAAGCTTCTGGATGATGCAGCGCTAAATCAGCTAATACTTTTCTGTTAAGGTGAATTTTTTTCTCGTAAAGTTTACCTATAAATTTGGAATAGGATAAGTAATAGGCCCTTACTCCAGCATTTACTCTTTGTATCCAAAGACTTCGAAAATACCTTTTCTTTCTCTTCCGGCCTACATAAGAATACTGTAAAGATTTTTCTACTGCGTTTTTTGCAACACTAAATAGCTTACTTCTTGCACCAAAAAAACCTTTGGCTGCATTTAGTATTTTTTTTCTTCTATATTTAGATGCTACTGTATTTATAGATCTTGACATAAAGGTTCAAATTAATAACTGTCTTTTTATATTTTTTTGATTTACTTTATCAACATTAGTAAAATGTCCTAATTTACGTTTTCGTTTAGTAGACTTTTTTGTTAAAAGATGATTTTTAAAGGCATGCTTTCTTTTTATTAAACCATTAGAAGTTAACTTAAATCGTTTTTTTGCACTTGATTTTTTTTTTAGTTTATACATTATTTCTTAGGTTCTAGAATTAAAAACATTCTTTTTCCTTCCATCGAAGGCATCTTTGCTATCTGCGAACAATCTTCAAGATCATCTGCAAGTCGCAATAATAATATTTTCCCTTGATCTTTATATATAATAGATCGTCCTTTAAAAAAGACTAAAGATTTAACTTTGAACCCTTCTTCCAAAAAATTACGAACACTCTTTCTTTTAAATTCATAATCGTGGTCATTTGTTTGGGGCCCGAATCGTATCTCTTTTACTATTAGTTTAGCTTGCCTTGCCTTATTTAATTTCTTTTGTCTTCTCTTCTTTTCATAGAGAAATTTTTTATAATTGAATAATTTACAAACAGGAGGAAACACTTTCTTATTAAGCTCTACTAAATCTAAACCTAGATCATTAGCTAGATCTAAGGCTTCCCGTAATGAATAAATACGATTATATAGATCATCACCTACTATTCTAATTTCAAGAGAAGTAATTTCTTCGTTAATTCTAGTATTCTGATTAGATTTTTTCATTTCATTTCTGTTACCATATTTATTGCCATTATTAATTTCCGCATCTCTTATTTTTTACCAGTTTCAATATTTGAGCGAATTCCATATTTAGAAAGCAAATGTAAAATATATTTTTCACTTAGACCTTCCTGCAGGTCAAAGAATTACATTCGTTCTGGCATATTTATTCCTAAGAGTCTCATAGAGTTTTTTAAAATTTTTCCACATTCCTTCGAAAGTAAAATACGAAAAACAAAATCATATTTTCTCTTAGTTTTTATAATACAAACATTTTGATAGAAATCATTAAAAGCTTTAGATAAATTATAAGCTAAATTAGTAATTATAGATGGAATAAGGCGTTTCTGAGCCAAACGTAGAGTTTCTGTATATTGCTCCATGATTTTTAACAAAGACTTTTCATATCTACCGACAATAGAATATCTAATAATGCTATTATCTCTCCAATGCATTTTAGTGAATGCTCTTCTATATAAAGAGCTAATACGAACATAAGTATATTGAATGTAAGATCCAGTGTTACCATTAAAATCTATAGAAGATTTAGTATTAAAAAATATGCGTTGTTTAGGGCTTATTTTTAGTAAATGGTATTTCAAAGCTCCTATTCCAATAGACCCTTGTTCTCTTTCTTTTTGTTCTTTTTGAGATATTATAAATTGCGCTAATTTATGCATTTCATCTATTAAATTATCTGCGTCTATGATTATACCTTCTCTAGATTTCATTTTACCAGAAGATAGTTCAACCATTCCATAAGAAAGATGAAAAAGTTTATCCGCCCAAACATATCCCAAGCGTTTAAGAATGAGAAAAAGAACCTTAAAATGATACTCTTGTTCCTCTCCAACAATATAAATCAACGATTTTATTGAATATAGTTCAAATCGTTGAACAGCAGTTCCTAAATCTTGAGTCATATAGACTGAGGTACCATCGGAACGCAATAATAACTTTTCGTCTAAACCTTCGTTATTCAAATCAATCCATACAGAACCATCCTCTTTCTTAAAGAAAACGCCTTTTTTAAGACCTTCATCAAGGATACTTTTACCAAGCAAATAAGTTTTGCTTTCATATTGTGTATCATCAAAATTAATACCCAAACTACCATAAGTATGTTCAATTCCTTCATACACCCATTTATTCATTTTATTCCAAAGATTCCACGTTTTTGCATTTCCTGCTTCCCAAAGAAGCAATAGGTTTCTAACTTCCTGCATAATAGGCGCTTGTTTTTCTGCATATTCCTTTTCATAGCCTTTAGCACATAAATATTCTACCTCCTTTTTATAGACTTTTTCAAAGGCTACATAATACTTCCCTACTAAATGATCACCTTTAGATCTGCTTTCTGGAGTTTCTCCACAAGAATATTTTTTCCATCCCAACATAGATTTGCAAATATGGATTCCTCTATCATTGATAATTTGTATCTTTATTACATTATAACCAAAAGCCTTAAATATTTCAGAGATAGAATTCCCTAATAGATGATTACGAATATGACCTAAATGTAGAGGTTTGTTTGTATTAGGAGAGGAAAACTCTATCATAAATGAATCTTCTTCTGACATTTTTATTAAAAATGTTTCTTTAGATATTTTCTTTAAAAGATCATAATAGCATTCCTCTAAACATTCGAAATTCAAAAAACCTCTTAGTAAATAAAACGAATGAACTATAAAAAGGTGGTTTTTCACATACTCTCCTATTTCCTTCCCTATTTGTTTAAGTGGCTTTTTAATAATTTTTAAAAATGGGAAAAGCACTAATGTAATATGCCCACGAAATTCTTTTCTAGTAGGTTGAAGTTCAATATTTATATTAATTTTTCCATAAAGATAAATAATAGACCTTGTCACAATAGATCTAAAGCAATCTAACGTAGTTTTCATTTCTACTATCTTTCAATAATTGAATTTTTTCTAAAAAATCAGTAAACTTTTTACGCTCAATATTTACAACTTTCTGTGGAGCACTTATAATAAAATTCTTATTATCAAGTTTTTTGATAACAATTGATAAAAATACAGAATAATATTCATTATATTTTTGTATATTTCTTCTTTCTTCAGTATCTTTTTTTTCTTCTTCCTCATAAAAAAAAAGAAAAAACTCTTGGGATTCTATTGAGACGCTAAATTGATAATTTTTTGGCTTTTCACTTAAATAATGAATTTGTGAAATATTTACTAGTTTAAGTGCTAGTGCAGCATGGGTTTTTTTAGTTACCGCAGAATAAATAAGAATAGGATTTTTTAATGACATTCCATGAATTTTTCTTACATTTCTAATTGAATTGACAAGTTTTTCTGCATATTTGAAATATGCATATTTATAATATGAATCTGTTATAATAGGCCAACTATTGATAATAAGATATTCATTTTCAGATTGAATTCTATGCCATATATTTTCTGTAATATATGGCATATAAGGATGTAGTAATTTAAGAATATCTTCAAAAAATAGTAAAGTTTTAGACCAAGCAAATTGCGATATTACTTTATCTGTAGCTTTAGTAGGCTTAATAATTTCTAGATACCTAGAACATAAATCATGCCAAATAAGCTTATAAATCTTATTCAATGCTTTAGATATACTGTAATTTTTAAAGCATTGATTGATAGAATTTATTTTTTTTGAAAGAAGATGTTGAAACCATACTATAGCTAGATGTGAATAATGAGGTGTTTCAATAGTATTATCTATTTTTAATAGATTTATTAAATTAAATGCATTCCATAGTTTATTAGAGAAATTTCTTCCTTGTATACATAGTTCTTCCTTAAAAACTAAATCATTTCCTGCTTGAGTGCTTAACAATAATCCCATTCTAACTCCATCACTACCATACTTTTTCATTAGTTTTATAGGGTCTGGAGAATTCCCTCTAGACTTAGACATTTTTATTCCTTGTGAATCTCTAACAATTCCCGTAAAATATACGTTTTTAAAAGGAGCTTTTCTAAAGAAAGCATAACCAGCCATAATCATACGAGCGACCCAAAAAAACAAGATATCCGGACCTGTTATCAAGTCTTTTGTCGGATAATAATATAGAATATCAGCATTTGAAGGAAGACAAATTCCCCCAAATACAGAAATAGGCCAAATCCATGATGAAAACCATGTATCTAAAACATCCTCATCTTGAATTATATTTTCTACCTCATTTACTGTTTTATTTCTTACTAATGCAATTGCCTCTTTTTTTGTTTCAGCAACAATATACTCCTTTCTAGATGTTCCATAATAATATACTGGAATTCTATGCCCCCACCAAAGCTGTCTAGAAATGTTCCAATCTTGTATATTTTTCATCCAATGTATATAAATGTTCTTGAAGGTTTTTGGGTAAAAACATATATCTCCTCTCATTACAGCTGTTAAAGCAGGTTTCGCTAAACCTTTTATTTTTAAATACCATTGTATTGAACGACGAGTTTCTATAATAGAATGTGTTCTTTCAGAAATTGCTACTCTATGAGAATATGTCTCTATCTTTACCAAAAGTCCTTTTTTATGAAGCTCATCTACAATTTCGTTTCTTACTTTAAACCGATCTTTTCCTCTGAAGAGTTCCCCATTTTTATTAATTGTCCCATCTTCATTAAAGATATCTATAAAATCCAGTGAATGTATGCTAGCTAAAATAGCATCATTAATATCATGTGCTGGTGTAATTTTAAGTGCGCCAGTTCCAAATCGCTTATCTACATAATTATCTTCAATAATTGGGACTATTCTATTTATAATAGGAATAATAGCCTGTTTCCCTATTAACATATTATATCTATTATCTTTTGGATTTAGACATATTCCTGCATCTCCGAATATAGTTTCAGGACGAGTTGTTGTAATTACGATATTACCTTCTTCTATACCAACAATAGAATATTGAATATAATAAAGGGATACTTTTTGTTCTTGGTAAATTACCTCTTCGTTTGATATGGTAGTTTTTGCTTGGGGATCCCAATTAACCATGCGATATTCTCTATATATAAGACCGCGTTTATACAATTCAACAAAACAACGGGTGACAGAATTGTATCTGTCTCTATCCATAGTAAAAGAAATTCTTTTCCAATCACAGGAGCATCCTAGTTTTTGGAGTTGATTCAATATAAAATACTCCTGCTTATAACTCCATTCCCAACAACGTCTTAAAAAATAGTCTCTACCTAATTGATATTTAGGTTTATTTTCTTCATAGAGCTGTGCAATAACCTTGGCTTCTGTAGCAATAGAAGCATGATCAGATCCTGGTAGCCAACAAACATTATAGCCAAGCATTCGTGCCCTTCGGGCCAATATATCTTGAAGTGTATTATTAAGTATATGGCCCATGTGAAGAATCCCTGTTACATTTGGTGGGGGAATAACTATAGAATAAGATGGTTTTTCATTGGGAACTGAATAAAAATACCCTTTTTTAATCCAGTAGTTATATATTTTTTCTTCTATATACGTAATAGTTAATTATATTTGCGATCTGAACGAGCTATTATACCTATATGATATTCTGTTTCTCTGATCTTCCATCCTATCCAATTACCCAACCCATACATTTCCTTCAAATCTTTATTCATCTCCTACTGATCGTTATACATCTATCTTATACTACAAGTTCTATAATAGCAGATTTTGCTCCATCACCTAACCGACAACCTATTTTTAGAATCCTTGTGTATCCTCCAGACCTTTCTATAATTTTAGGGGAAATATTCATAAATAAATGATAAGTAGCAATCTTATTTTTAAGATAGGAATACACGATTCTACGAGAATGCATGCTATCATTTTTACTTCTTGTGATTAGAGGTTCTATGAACTTACGAAGTTCCTTTGCTTTCGTCAAGGTCGTATTAAGACGATTATGCCTATTAGTAATAAGAGAACAAGCCATATTAGATATCATATTTTTTCTATGTCCTACCTTTCTTCCAAGATGATTTATTTTTTTTTTATGTCTCATTAAGTAGTAACTTTTTTTCCAAAATATATTTAGAAATATCCAAACCAAAATAGAGATTTTGGGCGGCTAAAAAAGCATTCATAGCCACCATAGTTTTGATACAGAAATGCTTTACTTTTTTAAGGTCATTTTCTTGTTTACTAACCAATTTACCTAAAGTGATCATTTTATATGATTTCAAACAATTTTTTGCCATTACAGAAAGGTATAAATCAGATAAATAAGAACTTAATAGATGTAGGTTATTTTCATAATAATATTCATTGTTATTTTTTTCATCTACATCAAAAGACATAAACCGCCCATTTTGAAAAATTTTCAAATGCTTAATTAAAATATTTGCAGCTTTAATAATAGCATCTCTAGGATGGATAGAGCCATCAGTTTTAATTTCTAATAATAATTTTTCATAGTCAGTTCTCTGTTCTACACGATAATTTTCTACTTTATACTGAACATTTTTTATAGGAGTGTATATTGCATCTATAGCAATCGTGCTATGTGCTACATCTTTATTTTCTTCAGCAGGCTTATATCCTCTCCCACGCTCGATAACAAAGCTAATATTAAAAGTAGTTGATTTATTTTTATTGCAAATTCCTATTTCCGGATTTAAAATCTGAAATCCGGAAATAAATCTACCAAAGTCTCCTGCAAAGATCTTCTCTTTTTCTTTTATAGTGACATTTACTACTTCATTTTGGATGTCTTCAACTTTTTTTTTAAATCTTATTTTTTTACAGTTAAGAATGATTTCTGTCACATCTTCTACCACTCCTTTTATTGTAGTAAATTCATGCTCTACTCCTTCTATTAAAATAGAGGTGATTGCAAAACCGTCTAGAGAAGAAAGAAGAACACGCCTTAAAGTATTCCCTAAAGTAATACCAAACCCTGGTTCCAACGGACGAAATTCGAAAATACCATCATAATCTGTAATACTTTTTATTATGATTTTGTCAGGTTGTACAAAGTTTAATATTGACATATAAATAAAAATATAATTTTATTTTGAATACCATTCAACTATTAACTGTTCATTAATATTTTCAGGAATATGATTTCGCTTAGGAAGATGTTGAAAAATTCCAATCATTTTTTCTTCATTCCACGATAACCATTCTACGAGAGGAGCTTTAATAGAATTTAAAGCTTGTTGTATAGCAGGATGTCTCTTAGATTTTTCAGCAATTTCTATAATATCTCCAGGTTTTAGAAAGTAAGAAGGAATATTTACTTTATGGGCATTCACTTTTATATGTCCATGAGATACTAATTGGCGCGAAGAAGCGCGAGAAATAGATAGTCCTAGTCTATAAATTATATTATCAAGACGACTCTCTAATAACTGAAGAAAAATATCTCCAGTATTACCTTTAATACGAGCAGCTCTTTTAAAAATTTTTCTGCACTGGCCTTCTAAAATTCCATAGATATACTTTAACTTCTGTTTTTCAACTAGCTGGCTAATGTAGTCATTTTTTTTAAACCGTCTTCTATTTCCCCGATATCCCCTTTTATATTGCTTTTTATGAGTGAATTTTTTTTCTCCAAAAATTGGTTCACCAAATCTACGTGCAATTTTTGTTTTTGGACCTATGTATCTTGCCATAAAATTAGGATCTTCTTTTTTTAGGAGCCCTACATCCGTTATGTGGAAATGGGGTACAATCGTTTATTCTAATGACAGAAATAAATTTATTTATAGAACGAATAGCTGATTCTCTGCCAAGGCCTGGACCACTAACAATTACATCTACTTTTCTAATACCAGAGTTAAAACCTTTTTCTGCTACTGTTTCAGCTGTCCGTTGAGCCGCAAATGGTGTATTTTTTTTAGAGCCTTTAAAACCCATTTGTCCTGAAGAACAAGAAGATATTACATCACCTTTTTTATTAGTTAAGGTTATAATGATATTATTAAAAGTAGAACCTACATAAGCTTTCCCTATAGTATCAACTTCTACCTTTGGTTTTTTTACAGTTGTTTTTGCCATAATTTTATATATACCGCCTATTTTGTAGCTTTTTTCTTATTCGGAACTGTCTTTCTCTTTCCTTTTCTCGTTCTAGAATTATTTTTAGTTTTCTGACCTCTTAAAGGTAACCCCATTCGATGACGAATTCCTCTATAACATCCTATATCCATTAGACGCTTTATATTTAGCTGATATTCTGATCGTAACTCTCCTTCAGTTTTTACACTATCTATTACTGCTTTACGTATGCTATTAATTTCCTTATCATTCCATTCATTTACTTTCTTATTTTCATTTACTTCTGCATAAGAAAGGATTTTTTTTGCTGTACTTTTTCCAATCCCAAAAATGTAGGTTAATCCTATCATACCCCTTTTATTTTTAGGTAAGTCTATCCCTGAAATTCTTGCCATTTGTTAAGCTTGTCTTTGTTTTAATCTAGGATTTTTCTTGTTTATAACAAATAAACGACCTTTTCGCTTAACAATTTTAGAGAATAAGTCTCTTTTTTTTAATGATGTTCTTACTTTCATTTAAAATTAATATCTATAAACGATTCTACCTTGAGATAAATCATATGGAGATATTTCTGTACGAACTTTGTCTCCTGGAAGAATTTTAATGTAATTCTTACGAATTTTACCAGAAATATGAGCTTTAATAACATGCCCATTTTCTAATTTAGCACGAAACCTAGCATTAGGTAGGGCCTCAATTATTTCAGCATCTTCTTCTATGAATTTTTTTTTCATTTGCATATTAAATAATCATAAGCATTTAAATATGTATGAAAATGTTTTAATGTTTCTAAAATGACACCAACAATAATCAAAAGTGAAGATCCTCCATAAAATAAAGATAGACTTCTATTTAATATAAAAGTAGGAAAGGTAGCAATAATAGATAATAAAATTACCCATAAAAGAGTTTCTTTTCTTTTTAAATCATATACCATTCTTCTTATAGGAAGAGCTATAGATCTATAAAAAAAAGTGATTACTATTATTAAAATTATGAATATACAATTATACCAAATACCATAAACATTCCTTAAATAAGGAATGAAACTACTAAAATATAACATAATTGCTTCTGAAAATATAATTGGTATAACTCCTGATGCTGAAATTTTACTTACCTTTTTCATTGAAATTATATAGATGATGTAAAATAAATAATTATCAACCATATTACAGCTTCTAAAAACAATAAAATAAATCCTACATCACCTACTTCTAAACTGTTACTAACTTCAAAAGGTACTATAATACATATCCCTTTATCTGTTATTTTTTCTCCTATCCATAGACAAAATAAAGTGCCTATAGTTAGTAAAAGCATAGATTATAATAACTTATATCAATAATATACGCTTTAGGCATATAGAAAAAAGGTAAAAATTGAGTCGTTATTGCAATAAGGTAAACAGGAGATTGAAGTAAGCTAAGCATATCACTATAGTCAACCAACGAGTAATGTAATTTTTTTTTCTGTTTTCTAATCTAAACGCAAAATTGATAAACTGTATAAAAATAGATGAAGAAATATAAGGCATAATACCTAAAGAAATAATAGAGGCACGAATGCCTCTTCATTAAAGGACACAATATAAGTTGCAAATCTATAAATCAACAATAAAAAAAATGTTATTATAATTTTACAACGTAATTCGTAGTTTCCTCTATCCATCTAAAATATGAATTACCTCACCTCCTGCTCTTTTAATAGATTCAATAGAAGATTTACTAAATTTATGGGCAGAAACCTTCATGGCGAAAGTAAGAGCAGTATATCCAATAATTTTAATAAAATCATGCCTTGAAATACAACTTTTTTGTTTAAGAATATCTGGTGATACTTCTTTAAATAAGATTCTATTTTTTACATATTTTTGCAGTAAATCTATCTTTATGCAAGAAAATGATTTTCTAAATTTTTTACTAAACCCAAATTTAGGAATACGGCGTTGCAAAGGTAATTGTCCTCCTTCAAAACCTAATTTATCGGAAAACCCTGATCTAGATTTAGCTCCCTTATGCCCTTTTGTTGAAGTCCCCCCCTTACCAGAACCCTGACCACGACCAATTCTTTTTCTTTTTTTCATACAACCGATAGAAGGAGATAAATTTTCTAATCTCATTTTTATTCTATTTTTATTAGATGTTCTACTTTTTTTATCATTCCAATTATCTGAGGGGTTGATATATGTGAAACTTGATGTTTGATTTTCTTCAAACCTAAAGCTATAACCGTTAATTTTTGTTTCTGGTGGCATTTTATACAACTTTTCAGTTGTGTAATCTTTATTTTAGATTTTATCATATTTTAACTTTTAAAAAGTTTTTGTATAGAAATACCTCTTTCTTTTGAAATAGTTTTTATATCTCGCATTCTTAATAGTGCATTGAATGTTGCTTTCACTACATTGTGTGCATTAGAAGATCCTTTACATTTAGAAAGAATATTTCTTAATCCGGCCACTTCTAAAACAGACCTCACAGTCCCCCCAGCAATTATGCCAGTTCCCTGAGAAGCTGGCATAATAAAAACACGAGAGCCAGAATAAGAAGCTATCTCTTCATGTGGGATTCTCTTACTCTTTTGAAAGAAGGATAATAATATAAGATTTTTAAGAGCATTTTCTTCTGCTTTAGAAACAGACTCTGAAAGGTCTTTTGATTTTCCTACTCCATACCCAATAATTCCCTCTTGATTTCCTACTACTACCAATGCACGATAACTAAAATCTCTTCCTCCTTTAGTCACTTTTACTACACGATCTACAGTTATAATTCTAGAAATCTTCTTATCGCTTTCTGTAAGTTTAACTTTATTTTCTTTTAGCATTTCAAAATTTTAATCCAGCAGATCTTGTTGCCTCTGCGAAAGCTTTTATACGACCATGATATAGAAATCCATTTCTATCAAAAACAACTTCTTTAATGCCAAGATCTAAAATCTGTTTACCTATTTGTTTTCCGACTAAAAAAGCTTTTTCAGATTTAGTCCCTTGTATTTTTTTCCCCATAGTTGTTACTGTCGTAAGCGTCTCTCCCTTTATATCATTAATGACCTGTGCATATATTTCTCTATTACTTCTAAATACAGATAAACGAGGTTTCTGTGCAGTTCCATAAATTCTTTTACGAAAAATATACTTCATTCTTTGTCTTCTTTTTTTGATAATTTTTTTCATTTAAGCCGATTTACCTACTTTTTTTCTTACTTCCTCTCCAACATAACGAATTCCTTTTCCCTGATAGACATCAGGTTTTCTAAAAGAACGAATTTTAGCAGCTACCATTCCAAGTAACTGTTTATTATGAGATTTAAGAATAACTATAGAATTTTTACCTTTTTCTGACTTAGTTTCCATCTTTATTTCCATAGGTGTTTCCATTATTATGTTATGTGAGAATCCTAAAGTTATCTCTAATCGTTGTCCTTGAATAAGAATTTTATATCCTACCCCTACTAATTCAAGCTCCTTAGTAAACCCTTGTGTTACTCCAACAATCATATTATGAATCAATGATCGATAAAGCCCATGCAAAGATCGATCATCTTTACTAGAAGTAAAGATTTTTAATTTTATTTCTTGGTTATTCTTTTTTACTTCTAATTGAAGACGTGAAGAAATTCTTTGACTTAATTCACCTAAAGGACCAGAAACTATTATAGTATGATTTTTAATTTCTAAATTTGCTCCAAGAGGGATAGATATAGGGATTTTCCCAATTCTAGATATTTTAATACACATGACAAATTATTTCTCCTCCAAGGTTTTTTTTCCTGGCGGTTTTCTCTGTCATTATTCCTTTTGATGTAGATATTATTGCAATCCCCAGTCCATTCAATATCCGCGGTAAATCTTCGCAAGAACTATATTTTCTAAGACCTGGTTTAGAAATGCGTTTAATAGATCTTATTACTGAGGATCTTGTATGACGATTATATTTTAAAGCAATTTTAATTTGTGGATAATCATCATCTTGGAATTTATAACTTAAAATATACCCTTGAGAAAACAATATTTTAGTGATCTCTTTTTTTATTCTTGAAGAAGGAATTCTTACAACTCGATGACCTGCACTTAAAGCATTTCTTATACGCGTTAAAAAATCTGCTATTGTATCTGTATGCATAGTCTTACCAACTAGATTTTTTAACACCAGGGATTAAACCAAAGCTTACTAAATCCCTAAAAGAAATACGAGAAAGCCCAAACTTTCGCATATAACCTCTAGCACGCCCTGTTAGTTGACATCTATTTCGTAAACGAACAGGGGATGAATTTTTAGGTAGTTTTTGTAAGGCATCATAATCTCTATCTTTTTTAAGTTCTTGACGTTTTTTAGCGTATTTATTACACAATTTTTTTCGTTTAATTTCTCGTGCTTTTATAGATTCTTTAGCCATTTTTAAAAGGTAATCCAAGATGTTTCAATAATGAAAATGCCTCTTTATCATTATTAACTGATGTTACAAAAATAATATCCATTCCAGATATTTTTTTAACTTTTTCAATAGATATCTCTGGAAAAATTATTTGTTCAGAGATTCCCATCGTATAATTTCCATATCCATCAAAACCTTTATTACTTATTCCATTAAAATCTCGCAATCTCGGAAGTGCGATAGTAATAAGACGATCTAAAAATTCAAACATTTTAGATCGTCTTAAAGTAACTTTAACTCCAATCGGAGTTCCTTTTCGCAATTTGAACCCCGATTCATCACGTTTAGAAAGGCAAGTAACAGCTCTTTGTCCAGAGATAGCACTTATTTCTTCAACAGCATAATCTATCATTTTTTTATCAGAAACAAAACAGCCAATACCTTTACTTAAAATAATTTTTTGTAGTTTTGGTATCTGCATATTAGAAGAATATTTATTCTCTTCTATAAAGACTTTCGTTTTTTCTTTATATAATATTTTTATCCTTGGAATATAAGTCATTTAAATTATTTTTTTTAGTTCTGTCCCTGATCTTTTTGCTATCCTATATTTTATCCCATTGTTAAATTCAACTCTTATACGGGTTGGTTTTCCACTTATAGGATCTATAAGTGCTATTTTACATAAATCAATAGGATCTTCTTGTACGATTCCACCCATCCTTTTACAATTAATACCTTTTACTATTGCTTTATTATGCTTAGTAATAATACTAAGCACCTTTCCTTTAACTCCTTTATATTGTCCACTTAAAACAATAACTTTGTCTCCTGTTTTAATTTTTGACATTTATAGAACTTCAGATGCTAATGAAATAATTTTCATATATTGTCTCTCCCTCAGTTCTCTAGGAACTGGCCCTAATATACGAGTGCCCTTTATTTCTCCTGATGAATTAAGAAGTACACAAGCATTATCATCAAAAGATAGATAAGTTCCATCTATCCGACGAATTTTATTCTTTGTCCTAACAACAACGGCCTTAGAAATTTCTCCTTTTTTAATATTTCCTGATGGAGTAGCTTCTTTTACTGTAACTACGATTCGATCTCCTATCGAAGCATTTCGCTTTCTTCCACTCCCTAAAACACGAATTAGTAATACTTCTCTTGCACCTGTATTATCAGCTACTTTCAATATAGATTCTTGTTGTAACATTTTATTTATTTTACTTTTTCTATGATTGAATCTAATCTCCAGCGTTTTCTTTTACTAAGTGGTCGCGTTTCCATTAATTTAACTAGATCTCCTATATTACAAATATTATTTTCATCGTGAGCTATATATTTTTTAGTTATAGATATAGGTTTCATATAAATAGGATGCTTTACACGTTTAGTTTCAGATACGACAATCGTTTTATTCATTTTATTGCTTGTCACTAAGCCAATTTTTTCTTTTCTAATGTTTCTTTTCATATTCTTCAAATTAAATTTAGAAAATCATTTGAAATGATAAATTTAGTTTTTACAGGGAGCTTTTGAGATGCTAAACGCAAGGCTTCTTTTGCATTGTCTAATGAAATATCGCTACTCAGCTCAAATAAAATACGACCAGGTTTTACAGGAGCTACCCATAATTCTACTACCCCTTTTCCTTTTCCCATTCGTACTTCTTGTGGTTTTTTTGTAAGGGGCTTATCTGGAAATATGTTAATCCACAATTGGCCTTCTCGTTTTATATATCGTGTAGCGGCAACACGAGCAGCTTCAATTTGACGAGAGGTAATAAAATTGGATGTTAGACTTTTTAAGCCAAAAGTTCCAAAAGAAAGAATATTACCTCTCGTTGCTCTCCCCTTTATACGCCCTTTTTGTTCTTTTTTATATTTAGTTTTCTTAGGTTGTAACATTTTTACTTTTCTTTTTTTTCTTACTAAAGCCTAACATAGAAAACATAGAATATAAGTTTTTTCGTTTATAATATATTTCCCCTTTCATAATCCATACTTTTATCCCAATAACTCCATAAGTCGTATTCGCTTCTGCGACTGCATAATCTATATCAGCTCTAAGCGTAGATAAAGGGATACTCCCTTCTTTGTAAGATTCAGTTCTTGCCATTTCTGCCCCATTTATACGACCAGACACTTGTATTTTTATACCTTCAGCATCCATGCGAAAATAAGCATCATTAATAGCATTTTTTATAGCTTTTTTATAGAAGACTCTATTAGAAATCTGAGTTGCCAAATTATTAACTAATAAAAGTGCATCTAAAGTTTTATGATGTATTTCGAATATGTTGATTTGAATATCTTTATTGGTAATTTTTTTTATTTTTTTAATCATTTCATCCACCTGTTTTCCTCCTTTTCCAATAATAATGCCAGGACGGGAAGTAGTAATAGTTATAGTAATAAATTTAAGTGTGCGTTCTATATATATTCTTGATAAAATTGACTTTAATAAATGTTCTTCAATATATTTTCGTATTTCATAATCTTCCTTTATTCTATCTCCATAATTTTTACCTCCAACCCAATTTGAAAACCAACCTTTTATAAAACCCAAACGGTTAGAAATTGGATTTATTTTATGTCCCATATATTTTTTGTAATGTAAGTTTTATATGAGTAGAATATTTTTTTATTCTATGAGCTATACCATGAGGAGCAGGTTGTATTCTTTTAATAATACAACCACTATCTATTTTAATTTCCTTAATATATAAATTTTCCTCATCACTATTTTTATTTTTAATTCTCCAATTTGAAATAGTAGATAACAGAACCTTACTTAAAATAATAGATATATTCCTTCTATTATTATATTTTAATACTGCCAAAGCTTTTATTACATCCATATTACGAATCAAATCAGCTACAATTCTCATTTTTCTACAAGAAATTCTTATATTTCTTAAAATAGAAAAAACAATATGTTTCCTAAGTTCTTTACTCTTTTCAGCGTTTATTCTTTTTCTTCTTCCCATAACAATTTTTATTTTTTCTTCTTCGTAGAAGAATGTCTACGAAAAAATCTGGTAGGTGAAAATTCACCTAATTTATGACCTACCATATTTTCTGTAATAAACACTGGAATAAATTGCCTCCCATTATGAATAGCTATAGTAAATCCAACAAAATCAGGGGAAATTGTAGAAGATCTAGCCCATGTCTTTATAATAACTTTTTTAGATGTATTTTCAAGCACCTTTTTATACAATTTATAATGTATATAGGGCCCTTTTTTTAAAGAACGCGGCATAATTAGCTTTTTCTCTGTTTTTTATTTGATCGAGTCTTATAACCATGGGAGAGAATTCCTTTTCTACTTCTTGGATGCCCACCTGAAGCTTTTCCCTCTCCTCCACCCATTGGATGATCAATCGGATTCATTGCTACAGCCCTAGTTCTCGGCCTTCTACCTAACCAACGATTTCTCCCAGCCTTACCATAAACTTCAAACTGTTGATCAGAGTTAGATATTGAGCCTATTGTAGCCATACAATTTTTTAATACCATACGGGTTTCACCTGATGGTAGTTTAATAGTTGCATATTTTCCTTCTTTTGCAAATAATTGGACGTAAGAGCCAGCACTACGAGCTATTTTCCCCCCTTGTCCTGGCTGTAATTCTAAGCATGAAATAATTGCACCTAAAGATATTCTGCTTAAATAAGTAGAATTCCCAATTTCTTGAGATACATTCATTCCCGATATTACCTGTTTACCTATTTTTAGACCTTTCACAGAGAGTATATATCGCTTTTCACCATCAACATAATAAAGCAAAGAAATAAAAGAAGAACGATTAGGATCATATTCTATCGTTTTTACAGTTGCAGGGATATCGAGCTTATCTCTTTTAAAATCTATCAACCGATACTTCCTTTTATGCCCTCCTCCAATATAACGCATAGTCATTTTCCCTACGTTATTTCTTCCTCCAGTTGAAAAAATCCCTTTAGTGAGGGATTTTTCTGGAATAGATTTGGTTTTAATAGTATTTGCTATTCTAAATCTCTGACTTGGAGTCAGAGGTTTATATTTTCTTAATGACATTTTTTTCTATAAATTGATCTTCTTTTAATTCTATTAAAACTTTTTTTATTTTTCTGTATTTACTTTTTTTTTTAAAAAGTAAAATCATTGTTCTAATATTTTTAACCGAAACATTATAACGACTTTCTATCTCCTTTTTTATATTTAATTTATTTGCTTTGTAATTAAATAAAAATGTATGTATATTTTTAAATTGTTTTATCAAATAGTTCATCTGTTAATTAAATTTTTTTGTATAAGTTCTATAGAGCTTTCAAAAAAAAATAACATTGAGGAATTAAGTAAATCATAGTTATTTAATTCATTTATAGTAATAACTTTTTTTCTAAGTAAATTTCTAGAAGACAAATAGAAACTTTTATTTGATTCAGATAGTATAAATAATGTTCGTTTATTTTCTGCTTTGAAAGAACGAAGCATATTGACAATTTTTTTTGTATTTGGTCTTTCAAATAAATAATCTTCTATAACTTTTAAAGAGTTATTCTTTAGTTTTTGACTAAGAATAGATTTTTTAACTAAAGTTTTTGCAGATTTATTCAATTTATGATCATATAGTTTTTGTTTTGGACCAAAAATTCTAGAGCCACCACGAAATATGGGATTTTTGATATCTCCTTTTCTAGATTGTCCTGTCCCTTTTTGCCTATGTATTTTTCTAGTGCTTCCTGAAAGTTCACTTCTTTCTTTCGTTTTATGATTCCCATGACGCTGGGCAGATAGAAATCTTTTGATATAAAGATACACTATATGTTTATGTAACTTGATATCAAATATAGAAGGATCTAAAGAAATTTTTCTATCTGTTGGATTACCATTTATATCAAAAATTGATATTCTCATTTTCTTATTAAGACATAATTAGTATTATAACCTGGAATAGATCCTTTCACAAGCAAAAGATTTTTTTCAAAATCTATCTTCAATAGTCTAAGATTTTGAATTGTAACATTTCTTCCTCCCATTCTTCCACCCATCCGCATACCTTTAAAAACCCTTGATGGATCTGAACCTGCCCCAATAGAACCAGGGGCTCTTAATCTGTTGTGTTGACCATGCGAACTTTGTCCTACACCTGAAAATCCATGGCGCTTTACCACACCTTGAAACCCCTTTCCTTTTGAAACTGATGTAATATCTACTAAATCTCCTTCAGAAAATATATTTATATCTACGTAGTGACCTACTTTTAGGTCATTAGGGAATTTCCACTCAAATTCTACAAGTTTTTTTTTAGGAGATACACTAACTTTTTTAAAGTGACCAAGAAGAGGTTTAGATGTTTTTTTTTTCTTTTTATCTTCATAACCTAGCTGCACAGCAGTATATCCATCTCTATCCCTATTTTTTATTTGTAGGATAACACAAGGACCTGCTTGAATGACTGTACATGGAATATTTCTTCCATTTTGTTCAAACAAATTCGTCATTCCAATTTTTCTACCTATAATACCTGACATAAAATTATTATATTTTTATCTCTACTTCGACTCCACTAGGAATTTCTAATTTCATAAGTGCATCAATTGTTTTTGGGCAAGGACTATAGACATCTATAGTCCTTTTATGAGAAAGTAATTCGTATTGATCACGAGATTTCTTATTAACGTGAGGAGACCTTAAAACAGTAAAAATTTTTCTCTGAGTTGGAAGACATATAGGACCATTTACAATAGCACCCGAAGTTTTAACAGATTTTACTATCTTATCTGCAGATTTATCCACTAGATAATTATCATAAGACTTTAATTTTATTCTAATCTTATTAAGAATGGTTTTTATCATAATAAATGAATTTAGAAAATTAAAATTAATTTCTTTTAGAGATTATTTCTTCTGCAATATTTTGTGGAGAAGCCTGATAATGAGAAAATTCCATAATTGCAGTTGCCCGTCCTGATGAAAGAGTTCTTAATGTTGTAACATAGCCAAACATTTCAGCTAAGGGAACTTTTGCTTTAATAACTTTAGCTTGATTCCGATCCTCCATTCCATGAACCTCCCCTCTACGTCTATTAATGTCACTTACAATATCACCCATATTTTCTTCTGAAGTAATAACTTCAAGTTTCATAATAGGTTCAAGAAGAATTGGTTTAGCATTTTTTGCTGCTTCTCGAAAGCCAATTTTAGCAGCTAATTCAAACGAAAGTTGATCCGAATCCACTGGATGATAAGAACCATCAATTAAAGTAATTTTTATCGCATCAACTTCGTAATTAGCAAGAGGGCCATTTTTCATTGCTTCTTTAAAGCCTTTTTCTATTGAAGCAATGAACTCTTTAGGAATATTTCCTCCTTTTACTGCATTAATAAACTCTAAACCATTTTTTCCTTCTGTTTGTGGTTCAATTTTAAAAATAATATCTGCATATTTCCCACGACCTCCAGTTTGTTTTTTATATACTTCTCTATGCTTATAATTTGCAGTAAGAGCTTCTCTGTATTCAACTTGAGGTTTTCCTTGATTCACCTCAACTTTAAATTCTCTTTTCATCCTATCTAATATAATTTCAAGATGAAGTTCCCCCATTCCAGATAATATCGTTTGACCACTTGTTGTATCAACTCGTACTTGAAGAGTTGGATCTTCCACTACTAATTTAGAAAGGGCGACACCCATTTTATCTATATCTGCTTTATATTTAGGTTCTAAGGCTATCCCAATGACAGGTTCAGGAAAAGAAATGTTCTCAAGAATGATTGGATTTTTTTCATCACATAGTGTATCTCCAGTTTTGATATCCTTGAATCCTACTGCTGCTCCTATATCTCCTGCTTGAATGCTACTGATAGGATTTTGTTTATTCGCATGCATCTGATATATACGAGAAATTCGTTCTTTACTATCTGTGCGTGTATTAAAAATATATGATCCAGCATTCAATTTACCTGAATAAACTCTAAAAAAAGCTAAACGACCTACAAATGGATCTGTAGCTATTTTAAAGGCTAGTGCAGTAAAAGGTTCTTTCTCTGAAGGTTTTCTTTTTTCTTGAGATCCCGTCTTTGGATTTATTCCAATAATATCTTCTATATCTAAAGGTGATGGCAGATAACGACAAACTGCATCTAACATAGCCTGTACTCCCTTATTTTTAAAAGATGATCCACAAAGCATAGGAAAAACATTCATATTTATGGTAGCTTTTCTTAAAGTTTTTATGAGTTCATTTTCAGAAATAGAGCTTGGATCATCAAAAAATTTCTCCATGATAAAATCATCATATCCAGCTAATACTTCAATGAGCTTTCTTCTATATTCTTCAACAATGACTTTTAAATTTTCTGGAATAGAAACTATTTGATAAGATATTCCATAATTATTATCATCCCATATAATAGCTTTATTAGAAATAATATCTACTACTCCTTTGAAATCTTCTTCACTTCCTAAAGGAACTTGTAAAGGTAATGGCGTGCTACCTAATTTTTTTTTTACTTCGTGACAAACGTTAAAAAAGTCAGCTCCTTTACGGTCCATTTTATTTACAAAACCTATCCTTGGTATACAATATTTATCTGCTTGTCTCAACACAGTTTCTGATTGAGGTTCAACACCATCTACAGCACTAAATAAAATAACCATTCCATCTAAAACACGTAAAGATCGTTCAACTTCTACCGTAAAGTCTACATGTCCCGGAGTATCAATAATGTTTATTTGATATTTGTTATTACAATATGTCCATTCACATCGCGTAGCTGCAGAAGTTATAGTTATTCCACGTTCTTGTTCTTGGATCATCCAATCCATAGTAGCAGTTCCGTCATGAACCTCACCTATTTTATAAGTCATGCCAGTATAGAAGAGTATGCGCTCTGTAGTAGTAGTTTTTCCTGCATCAATATGCGCAGCTATACCAATATTTCTAGTATATTTTAGATTCTTTACCATAATTTAAATGTGAGAAAGCTTTATTAGATTCTGCCATTTTATGAGTGTCCATTCGTTTTTTAACAGCTGTACCTTCTTCTTTAACTGCAGAAAGAATTTCCGCTGCTAGTTTGGCAGACATACTTTTTTCATTTCTATTACGCGAACAATTAATTAGCCATTTCATCGCAAGTGAAACTTTTCTATCAAGTTTAATTGTAGTAGGAATTTGAAAAGTAGAACCTCCTATACGACGACTACGTAATTCTACATGAGGCATAATATTATTTAGCGCCTGTTTCCATATTTCCAGTTCGCTTTTTTCTATATTTTCTTTACTTTCTTTTACTATTTTCATAGCATCATAAAAAATATTATATGCTAATAATTTTTTCCCATTTTTCATCAAATTATTGACAAAACGATTTACTAAAATATCTTTATATTTTGGATCTGCAATCCATTTTTGTTTTTGTAGTTGCATATTTGTCATGCTATTTTTGATAGTTTACAACCATATTTACTTCTTGATTGTTTACGATTTTGCACTCCAGAGGTATCTATAGTGCCTCGCAATATATGATATCGAACACCAGGTAAATCTTTCACTCTTCCACCACGTATTAAAACAATAGAATGTTCTTGTAGATTATGCCCTTCCCCTGGAATATAAGCATTTATTTCTTTACCATTAGACAAACGAACCCTAGCTACCTTCCTCATAGCTGAATTAGGTTTTTTAGGTGTAGTTGTATAGACACGTAAACATACTCCTCTCCGCTGTGGACAAGAATCAAGAGCTGAAGATTTACTTTTCTTTTTAAAAGTTTTTCTTCCCTTTCGAATTAATTGTTGTATTGTTGGCATAATAAATTATAATTAAAATATAAAAGGTTCTTCTTCTTTAGATTTAATGCCTAAACTATCATATATATATTGATAAGTAGAAAGTAATACAGTGCGTTCATTTATAAGAGCTATATTATGTTCAAAATGTGCGGAGAGTTGTTTATCTATAGTAGATACTGTCAATCCATCTTTATGAAATTTAACACGATTAGATCCTTGATTTACCATAGGTTCTATTGCAAGAGCCATCCCTTCTACTAGTTCTTCACCTTGTCCCTTACACCCATAATTAGGGACAAGGGGTTCTTCATGTATTTTTTTTCCTATTCCATGTCCCACTAACTCTCTTACAATTCCATAGCCTTTTTTTTCTATATAATTTTGAATTTTATTCCCAATATCCCCTATATAATTTCCTTTTTTACACGAAGATATTCCAATATAAAGAGAACTTTTAGTAGCTTCTAAAAGTCTTTTAGTAGAAGTATCAACATCTCCAACTTTAAAAGTATAAGCGACATCCCCATAATACCCGTTAATTATAGCACCACAATCAATAGACACTATATCTCCTTCATATAAGGGTTTATGACTAGGAATTCCATGAACAACTTGTTCATTCGTTGATATACAAAGAGTATTAGGAAAATCATAAAGACCTATAAATGCAGGAATGGCTCCATGATCCCTTATAAATTCTTCAGCCAATTTGTCTAAATATAATGTGTCTCTACCTGGAAAGATTTCTAAAGCTATCATACCTAGCATTTTAGAAACTAAGTGAGAACTTCTCTTAATTAAGAAAAGTTCTTCTAAGCTTTTAATAGAAATCATTGATTAATCATTGATTTGGGACTATAAAGCAATACGCTTATAGCCTGTAATGGAAATTTTACGATTAAAATCTTTAAGGTAGTCTTGGACTGTAATTTTTTGATTTTTAATATATTTTTGACATATTAATGTGTTTTCACAAATAAATTTTTTTAATTTTCCTTGTACTATTTTTTCTAGTAAATCTTCAGATTTACCAAATCTTCGTTCTTGTTCTTTAAGAATTTCTTGTTCTTGTTCCAGAATATTATATGGAATTTCTTTGAGTCCTATCGGATTCATAGCTACCACCTGCATAGCTAATTCTTTTCCAATTATATGGACATCATTGGGAGCAGACGAAAGACCTACTAAAGCAGCTATTTTATTTCCGTGATGAACATACTGAGCAACAAAATAGGATTCTAATTTTTCAAAGATATTCAAAGTTAATTTTTCTCCTATTATTGTCATATATTCAAATATGATTTCTTTTATACTTCTGTTTCTTATAGAATAAGATAAAATATTATCTTTATTATTACAATTAAGTGCTATCTCTGCAATAGCATTAGCAAGTTTGATAAATAAATCATTTTTAGCAACGAAGTCAGTTTCACAATTTATTCCTATTATTATTCCTTTTTTATTATTTGAATTTACTTTACTTATAATAACTCCTTGAGTCGTCTCAATATCAGAAGGATTATAAGTTTTATTTTTACTTGTTTTTCTTAACAGCTCAATAGCTTTTGAAAAATTACCTTTCATTACTATAAGTGCTTTTTTACAATCCATAATTCCAAACCCAGTTTTTTCTCTGAGTTTTAGAATGTCATTAACAGATACTTTATACATTTTTGTTATACTTTTTTCTTAGTTTTAATCCTTCGGAAAGAGACTCATTAATATATTTAAATATTAATTCAATAGATTTTGAAGAATCATCATTCGCAGGAATAGGATAATCTACATTCCTTGGATCAGAATTAGTATCAATTAAAGCAAATACTGGTATTTGAAGCTTTTTTGCCTCTTTAAAAGCAATATTTTCACATACAATGTCTACTATAAAAATAGCTTCTGGCAAATTATTCATAGTTGCAATTGAACCCACATTTTCTTCAAGTTTATATTTAATCCGCTCAATCATCAATAATTCTTTTTTAGAGAGAGAATTATAAGTTCCAGTTTTCTTTTCTATTTCTAAAGTATTAAGCTTACAAATTGATTTATGAAAAGTAGTAAAATTCGTTAATAATCCACCTAACCATCTTTCTGTAATATATGGCATATTATTTATTTTTGAAGTTTCTTCAACAATAAATTTTGCTTGTTTTTTAGTTGCAATAAATAATATATTCTTTCCTGAAGCAACAAAATCTTTGAGTAAATTGCAATATTTATGCAGTTTTGATATTGTTTTATGAAGATTTATAATATGAATACCTTTTTTTTTCATAAATATAAAAGGTTTCATATATGGGCACCATTCTTTAGTAAAATGCCCTAAATGAACATTTGCATCTAATAATTCTTTAATATCTAATTTTAACATAATTAACGTTTAGAAAATTGAAATTTTTTTCTTGCTTTTTTTCTCCCAAATTTTTTACGTTCTACTTTTCGAGGATCTCTGGTTAGTAATCCATTAACTTTAAGGATAGAACGAGATAATGGAGAAACTTCACATAGAGCTCTTGAAATTGCCAAACGAATTGCCTCTGCTTGACTATTAAGTCCTCCACCAATAACTCGAATCCTTATATCAAATTTCCCATTTTTTTTAGTTATAAAAAAAGGTTGAACGACCTTATCAATTAATAAATAAGATTTAAAATATTTATCTATATTAATATTATTTATAATAACTTTTCCTATTCCTGGAGATAAATATAAACGTGCTATTGCCGTTTTTCTTTTCCCTATTGTATGTAATATTTTAGTTAAAAGCATTATTAATATTAATAGGTTTTTGAGCTTTATGTAAATGAAAAGATCCAGTATATGTATATAAATTTTTGTATATTTTAGCCCCCAACTTATTTTTTGGTAGCATCCCTTTAACAGAATTTTCAAAAATTTTACAAGGATTATTTAGCCATTGTTCATTAACACTTCTAATTCGTTGTCCTCCTGCAAATCCAGTATATCTAATATATTTTCTTTTCTTCCAATTATTTCCCTTAATGCTGATCTTATCAGCATTAATTACAATTACATTGTCTCCACAATTTACATGTGGAGTAAATAATATTTTATGTTTTCCTCTTAAAATTTGAGAAACAAAAGAAGCAAGCCTTCCAAGACTTTTGTTTGTTGCATCAATTAGAACCCATTTTCTTTTTAAGTTATTCACTATTTTAAAACTTGTTAATAAATATATATAAAAAGAACTAATAGTTTTTTACACTATTTACAATTCCTGACAGGATAAAAACAGATAAAAATATCTGGCATTTTTATTGAAAATAATTTTTTTTTTAAAAATTAGATAAAAAATGAATAAAATTATTGGGATTGATTTAGGAACTACCAATTCCTGCGTTGCCGTAATGGAAGGAAGTGAACCAACAGTAATTCCAAATTCTGAAGGAAAACGAACCACGCCATCCATGGTCGCTTTTGTAGAAGGTGGTGAAATTAAAATAGGTGATCCAGCAAAACGTCAAGCTGTTACTAATTCACAAAATACGATCTTCTCTATTAAAAGATTTATGGGAACAAAGTATTCAGATATTTCTTATGAAATAGATCGTGTTCCTTATAAAATTGAAAAAGGCACTAATAATACTCCACGAGTAAATATAAAAAATAAATTATATTCTCCACAAGAAATTTCTGCAATGATTTTGCAGAAAATGAAACAAACAGCAGCAGATTATCTTGGTGAAGACGTAAATCGTGCAGTTATAACAGTTCCTGCTTATTTTAATGATGCACAAAGACAAGCAACTAAAGAAGCTGGAGAAATTGCAGGGTTAAAAGTAGAGAGAATTATTAATGAACCAACAGCTGCTGCTTTAGCATATGGGCTTGATAAAAGCCGACAAGATAAGAAAATTGCTGTCTATGACTTAGGAGGTGGTACTTTTGATATATCTATTTTGGAATTAGGTGATGGTGTTTTTGAAGTTCTTTCAACTAATGGAGACACAAAACTAGGAGGAGATGATTTCGATGACATTATTATAAAATTTTTAGCTGATAGTTTTCAATCAGAAGAAGGTGTAGATTTACGAGAAGACTCTATGGCTCATCAGAGATTAAAAGAGGTAGCAGAAAAAGCTAAAATAGAATTATCATCTAGCACACAAACTGAAATTAATTTGCCTTATATAACTGCAACTAACTCAGGCCCTAAACATCTAGTGAAAACTATAACTAGGGCAACATTTGAAAAACTTTCCGATAAATTAATTCGTCGTTCTATGGCTCCCTGTAAAAAAGCTCTAGAAGCAGCAGGACTTATTGCTAAAAATATTGATGAAGTAATCTTAGTAGGAGGAAGTACTAGAATTCCTAAAATTCAAGAAGAAGTAGAATTATTTTTTGGGAAGAAACCGTCAAAAGGAGTTAACCCTGATGAAGTAGTAGCTATAGGGGCAGCTATTCAAGGAGGAGTATTAATTGGAGATATAAAAGATGTTCTTTTGCTAGATGTTACTCCGTTATCTTTAGGCATAGAAACTTTAGGTGGGGTCTTTACTAAACTTATTGAAGCAAACACTACTATTCCAACAAAAAAATCAGAATTATTTTCTACTGCTATAGATAATCAATCTGCAGTAACAATACGAGTAGGACAAGGGGAAAGGTCTATGTTTAATGATAATAAAGAGATAGGCCGTTTTGATCTTATAGATATACCACCAGCTCCCCGAGGAATTCCTCAGATTGAAGTTCTCTTTGATATAGATGCGAATGGAATTTTAAATGTATCTGCTAAAAATAAAGAAACTGGAAAAGAACAATCAATACGGATTGAAGCTTCTTCAGGATTAACCCAAAAAGAAATTGAAAAAATGAAACGGGAGGCACAAGAAAATGTTGAGAAAGATAAAAAAACAAAAGAAGAAATTGATAAACTTAATGCCGCTGATGCACTAATTTTTCAAACAGAAAAACAACTTAAAGATTATGGTGATAAACTTTCTACAGAAAAAAAGAAAAAAATAGAAGATAGTTTAAACGATTGTAAAATGGCTTATAAAGAAAAACAAATAATTGAAATTGAACGCACAACAAAAGCACTTAATGATGCTTGGACAGAGGCTTCTCAAGATTTATACAAAAATAATGCTCCAAAAAATACTTCTAATTCTTCAGAATCTTCAAATGTGCAAGACATTGATTTTGAAGAAGTAAAATAAAAAATCAGTAGTTTTCAATATCTATTTTATCATCCAAAAAATTTCTTCCTCCAAAGATATTTTCAAGGTCTTCTTGAAAAATAACTTCCTTTTCGAGTAATTTATTGGCAATATTTATTAATTGTCTACGATTTTTTTCAAGTATTTTACAAGAACGTTGAAATTGCTCTTCTATAATTTTAGATATTTCCTCATCAATAATATATGCAGTGGCTTCACTATAGGGTTTCTTGAAAGAAAATTCATTTTCTCCTGTAGAATCATAATAAGAAATATTTCCAATGCGTTTATTTAACCCAAATAAAATTACTATAGATTTTGCTTGTTTAGTAATATTTTCTAAGTCATTAAGTGCTCCTGTAGAAATATTCCCAAAAATTATTTGTTCAGCTGCTCTCCCACCCAATAAAGCGCATATTTGGTCTTGAATTTGATTAAATGTCGTTAATTGTCTTTCTTCAGGAAAATACCACGCTGATCCTAAAGATTTACCACGTGGTATAATAGTAACTTTTACTAAAGGTGCTGAAAATTCTAAAAGCCAACTTAAAATGGCATGACCTGCTTCATGATAAGCAATTCTCCGTTTCTCATGAAATTTTATTATTTTATTTTTTTTCTCTAAACCAGAAATAATTCTATCTACAGCATCTAGAAAATCCTTATGTTCAATTTTAGTTTTATCTTTTCTAGCTGCTATCAAAGCGGCTTCATTACATATATTTGCAATATCTGCTCCACTAAAACCAGACGTCTGACGAGCTAAATAATATAGATCTACATTATTAGATAATAAAAGTTTTTTAATATGAACTTGAAAAATTTCTTTTCTTTCTTTTAGATCGGGAAGATCAACATAAATAATACGATCAAAACGACCAGGACGCAATAGAGCTTTATCTAGAATATCAGCACGATTCGTTGCTGCTATAACAACTACGTTAGTATGCGTCTTAAAACCATCCATTTCTGTAAGCAATTGATTTAAAGTATTTTCTCTTTCATCATTATTTATATAATGATTTTTACTACGAGTACGACCTACTGCATCTATTTCATCTATAAAAATAATAGAAGGAGATTTAACTTTTGCTTGATTAAAAAGCTCTCTGACTCGAGAAGCTCCTACTCCTACAAACATTTCTACAAAATCAGAACCAGATAAAGGAAAAAAAGGAACTTGTGTTTCACCCGCTATAGCTTTTGCCAATAGAGTTTTTCCTGTCCCTGGTGGTCCAATTAGAAGAATCCCTTTAGGCATATTTCCGCCTAATTTGGAATATTTAATAGGATTTTTAATAAACTCTACAAGTTCTTCTATTTCTTCCTTTGCACTTTTGATGCCTGCTATGTCTTTAAATGTAATATCTGTATTTTTTTTTTCAAAAACAATTTTAGCTTTGGATTTCCCAATATTCAATATTTGATTCCTATTAGATACTATATGTTTAAATAGGAATCGACCACAAAAAAAAGTTAATACAAAAAAAAATAAGTAATATAAAAGAAACTTTTTTATTTTATACCCTTCTTTATTCTTAAAAATTAAAATAGAATCTATTTCATAAATATTTTTATCTCTATAAAATAGATTAACAATTCTTTGTAAATCGCCAATTTCAAATATAAAATCTGCTAAACAAAATAAATGTAACTTTTTTTTTACTAGAGATGATGTATTCTCACATAGATTATTAAAAAATTTCTTCTTAATCCATACATAAACAAAAATATGATGTTTAATTAAAATTTTATCAACTTCTCCACTATAAAGTTTCTTAAAAAAAAGTTCTTCATTAAAAAGTTCAACTTTTGTTGAAAATAAAAATAATACTATTATAAGAAACAATATTATTATATATATATTCTTTTTTTTACGTATCTTATAAATTTTATTTTTCAAAGCATCATTTGCCTTTAATAAGCCTTTTCAACCAAAGTGTTTCTATGTCATAATATTTTCTTATAGAATTTAGAAAAATATTTACTAAAATAGTATCATAATCCATTAAGGCCCATTGAGCATTTATAAAACCTTCAATATGAATAGGTTTTTCTCCTATAAAATTAAAAATTTTTTCTTTTACTAAAGTAACAATTGAAGAAACTTGTGTTGAAGAACTTGCACTACAAATTACTATATAATCAAAAAGTATATTTTCTATTTTTGTTAGATTTATAATTTTAATATTTGTCCCTTTTATTTGTTCTATGCTATTTAAAATTATATTAAGAATATAATCTTTCTTTAAATTCAAGATAAATATTTTTGTCAAATATAAAAAATATTTATATTTTAATAAATATGTCAAGAATCTGTCAAATTACAGGTAAAAAACCTATAGTAGGCTATACTGTATCTCATTCTAATAATAAAACAAAACGTAGGTTTGATATTAATTTGTTTAATAAGCGTTTTTATCTTTCACAAAACAAAAAATGGATTCGATTAAAAGTTACAGCCGCCGGTATTAAAATTATAAATTCTATTGGAATACAAAAGGCACTACAAAGAATTACTAATGGCAAAAAAAGGAAAAACAAATAGAATACAAATTATTCTTGAATGCACAGAACTCAAAAAAAGTGGAAAAACTGGGGTTTCTCGTTATATCTGTACAAAAAATAAAAAAAATACACCATTTAGTTTAAAATTAAAAAAATATAATCCTATTTTAAAAAAATATACTATTCATAAAGAAATTAAATAAAATGATAAAAAATATTAAAAAATCACAAGGGTTTTTTGCAAAAAAAAGAACATTAGTTATTCGAATGATTAAATCACAAAAATCAAAAACATATTTTTTCGAAGAAAAAATTGTTATAGTTGATAATATAAATAATTTCTTTAAATTAAGAAAAAATTGTTAGGACCATATGATTCCTTACATTTTTTATTTAGTGTTTTATTAGCACAGTTTTATATTTCTATTATTACGCATCCCTATTTTTAATTCGTCCTACCCCCCCTTTGATTGTATTTCTCTTTCTATTTCTTTATATTTTAAAATCTCACGCTTATTAAGAAATTTTCTTCCTTTTGCTAAAGAAATTTTAAGTTTAGCAATCCCTTTCTTATTAAGATATAATTTATTTGGAATAACCGTAAAGCTAAATTTTTTAATTTTGCATTCTATTTTTCTTATTTCTGAACTTTTTAGAAGTAACTTTCTTTCTCTTCGAGGAGAATTTAATGTTGCCCATTCATAATTTGATATATACATATTTATAACATAAAGTTCATTATTTTGCATTTTACAAAAACTATCAGAAATAGAAACTTTATTCAATCTTATTGATTTTATTTCAGTTCCCAAAAGTTGTATACCTGCTATATACGATTCAAAAAAATCATAATTAAAGTGAGCTTTTCTATTGTAAAAAAATATTTCCTTATACAAAATATAATATGATTAAATTTAATATATATACAAAATATAATAATATTAGGTTTATATGCTAACGGTTTCTAACCTTTCTTTCCAATTTGGAGGAAAACATATTTTTGAAAATGTAAACATTACGTTTTCTAAAGGAAATTGCTATGGAGTCATTGGAGCTAATGGTTCAGGAAAATCAACTTTTTTAAAACTCCTATCAAGAGAACAAAATGTTACTTCTGGACAAATTTATTTAGATCCTGATAAAAGACTCTCTTTCCTTAAACAAGATCATCACGTTTTTGATCATTATACAGTAATAGAGACAGTTATTATAGGAAATCAAATCTTATATAAAATAAAAAAAGAAATGGATGCTCTATATGCTAAAAAAAAATTTTCAGAACAAGATGGGATTCAAGTTGGTGAATTAGGGCTAAAATATGAACAAATGGGAGGATGGAATATAGAAATTGATGCTGCAACATTACTTTCAAATGTTGGAATTCCATCTAAACAACATAAAAAACTTATGCAAGACCTTGATGGCAAATCAAAAGTACTAATTTTACTAGCTCAAGCACTTTTTGGTAATCCTGATTTATTACTTTTAGATGAACCTACTAATAATTTAGACCCAGAAACTATAAGATGGTTAGAAGATTTTTTAGCTAATTATGAAAATACAGTAATTGTTGTTTCTCATGATAGGCATTTTCTAGATGCGATATGCACTCATATTTGTGATATAGATTTTAGAAAAATAAGTTTATTTACAGGAAACTATAGTTTTTATTCTCAATCAAGTAAACTAGCTACTAAACAAAGATCACAAAAAACAAAAAAAATAGAGGAAAAACGCAAAGAACTTCAAGAATTCATTAGAAGATTCAGTTCTAATTTGTCAAAGTCAAGACAAGCTACAGCAAGGAAAAAAATATTAGATAAATTTAATATAGAAGAAATTAAACCTTCATCAAGGAGATCTCCAGCTATTATTTTTGAACAAGAACGAGTAGCAGGGGATCAAATTTTAGAAGTTAAAAACCTTTCCCAATTATATAATGGACAACCACTATTTAAAAATATCTCCCTAACCATAAAAAGAGGAGACAAAATTGCCATTTACTCAAAAAACAGCCAAGCATGTTCTACATTTTATGAGATTCTATCAGGTAATATTCGTGCTCAAAAAGGTGATTTTACATGGGGGATAACTACTAAAAAAACATACTTACCTCTCAACTACGAAGATTTTTTTAATACAGAACTTAATATTGTTGATTGGCTAAGACAGTTTACTTCAAAAGAAGATGAAAGACAAGAAGAATATATTAGAGGCTTTCTAGGTAAAATGCTATTTAATGGAGATGATACACTTAAAAAAATTAGAGTTCTTTCAGGTGGAGAAAAAATGCGTTGTATGTTATCTATGATGATGCTTATAAAAGCCAATGTCCTTATGTTTGATGAACCTACTAATCATCTTGATCTTGAATCTATTGCTGCTTTTAATAACTCATTATTATCCTTCAACGGAACAATACTTATTACTTCAAGAGATCATGAATTGATTAAAACTGTATGTAATCGTATAATTGAAATTGGCCCTAGTGGTCTCATAGAAAAGCAATATGTATAATTTACATCTTAAAGAAGTCTGTTTACAAACAAGACGGGATATTTTAAGGATGATATATAATGCAAAATCTGGACATCCAGGTGGTGCTTTAGGAGCAACTGAATATTTTATAGCTTTATTTCATAAAATAATGGATTTTCATCCTTCTAATTTTCAAATAGAAGGAAAAAAAGAAGATCTGTTTTTTCTATCTAATGGACATATTTCTGCTGTTTTTTATAGCATTTTAGCTCGCAACGGATATTTTGCTATAGATGAACTTAGTTATTTTAGAACAATTAATTCGAGGTTACAAGGTCATCCTAGTGTATATGAAAAATTACCAGGAATACGAGTGGCATCAGGTTCTCTAGGGCAAGGGATGTCTGTAGCATTAGGAGTTGCCAAATCAAAACAAATTTCTAATGATTCTTATATATTATATAGTTACCATGGAGATGGTGAACTTGATGAAGGTCAAAATTGGGAAGCTATTTTATATGCAGGAGCTAAAAAAGTAGATAATTATATTGCTACTATAGATTATAATAATCTCCAAATTGATGGAAATACTGATAAAGTAATGCACTTAGGTAATATTAAAATGAAATTTGAATCCTTTGGATGGCATGTTCTGGAAGAGACTAAAGGAAACTGCCTTAATTCAGTTATAATGATCTTACAAAAGGCGAAAAAAAAAGCAAAAAAAGGTAAACCAATTCTTATTATTTTGCATACGGATATGGGACATGGGGTAAACTTTATGAATGGTTCATATCAATGGCATGGAAAATCGCCAACTTTTGAAGAACTTAAAAAAGCATTGCATCAACTTCCTGAAAGTATAGGAGATTATGATAAATGATAATTATAAAAAAGAGTTAAAAGAAACTCGAGCAGGCTTTGGCGAAGCTCTTTTAGAGTTAGGGAGAAATAATGAAAAAATAGTCGCCCTTTGCGCTGATTTAACAGGATCACTTTGCATGAAAAAATTCTCTGACGAATTCCCTGAAAGATTTTTTCAAGTAGGAATTGCAGAAGCAAATATGATAGGGATGGCTGCTGGTTTAGCTATTGGTGGAAAGATTCCTTTTACTGGAACATTTGCTAATTTTTCTACTTCAAGAGTATATGACCAAATTCGTCAGTCTATTGCTTATTCTGAAAAAAATGTTAAAATATGTGCTTCACATGCTGGGATTAGTTTAGGGGAAGATGGGGCAACACATCAAATATTAGAAGATATAGGAATGATGAAAATGCTCCCAGGAATGACAGTTATAAACACTTGTGATTATAATCAAACATATAAAGCTACATTAGCAATATCGAAATATGAAGGTCCAACATATTTACGTTTTGGGAGACCAACTGTTCCAAATTTTACTAAAAACCATGATTTCAAAATTGGTAAAGGGATTTTACTAACTGAAGGAAGTGATGTAAGTATTATTGCAACGGGACATTTAGTATGGGAATCATTACGAGCATACAAAACGCTAATAGAAGAAGGAATAACTTGTGAAATTATCAATATTCATACTATTAAACCTCTTGATGAAGAGCTAATTCTTAAATCTATTGAAAAGACTGGCTGTGTAGTAACAGCTGAAGAACACAATTATTGGGGAGGTTTAGGTGAGAGTATATCACGTATTCTCGTTCTTCATCTTCCTAAGCCTCTCGAATTCGTGTCAGTCAATGACACTTTCGGAGAAAGTGGTAAACAAATAGAACTTTTTAGAAAATATGAAATAGATAAAACTTCTATTATAAATAAAGTAAAAAGAGTAATAAAAAGAAAAAAAGTAGAACTATAAGCCGGATTCTGTTTAAAACTTTATCATTTATCTAGAATAAATGTCACCACTTATTTCCAACTGCCTACCCACCGTAAAATTTTGGGCTATATCTTGCCGGTTTATATGGCATTTCACCGCACAGAGTTTACCTGATTTCACTACAGCTTAACTATACTTTTCTTTCTGTTGTACTTATCCTCATCTCACGATGGACGGGAGTTACCCGTTGTGCCGCCCTAAAAGTGTCCGGACTTTCCTCATTTATCATTTATTGATTAAATGTAATAAAGGGTTCTACTTTCTAAATTTTTTTGTGCCTACGACAGGGCTTGAACCTGCATTTTGAATACCACCCCCTCAAGATGGCGTGTTTGCCAATTTCACCACGTAGGCTCTTATTATATTGCTATTGTTCTTACTTCTTTCTTATTAAATAAATATAGTCATTTAATATGAAATTAGCACTTATTGGTTATGGTAGAATGGGGAAAGCTATTGAAAAAATAGCTTTAAATCGCCAACATAATTTTTTACTTAAAACTAAAAATTGCCCTATATATAAAGAACTTAAAAATGTGGAAGTTGCTATAGAATTTAGCCAACCAGAATCTGCGTTTGCAAATATAAAAATTTGTTTGGAAGAGAATATTTCTGTAATTTCTGGTACTACTGGATGGTTATTTAAAATGGAACAAATTAAAAATATTTGCTTAAGAAATTCAGGGACTTTTTTATATGCATCTAATTTTAGTATTGGGGTTAATCTATTTTTTGAAATAAGTAGAAAGTTCGCTAAACTTATCAATCCTTATAAAAAAGAATATGAAGTAGAAATAGAAGAAATACACCATGTAAATAAAAAAGATTCACCAAGCGGAACAGCTATAAGATTAGCTGAAGGTATAGCTATTTTGGGAAAAAAATTATCCATTATTTCAAAACGATTTAAAAATATAGCAGGTATACATATAGTAAAATATCAATCAGATATAGAAAATATTATTTTTAAGCATACAACTATTAACAGAGAAGGTTTTGCACTAGGTGCAGTTATCGCTGCAGAATGGATTTGTTATAAAAAAGGAATTTTTACTATGAAAGATATAGTAGGGTTTAATTTATGAGTAACTACAAAAAAAGGACAGCTAGTATTGATTGGGATAGAGATAGAGAAAAAAAATACATTCTATTATTTATAAAATAATGTTTATTTTAGTTTTAGTATATATAACTATAGCATAGTGTGAAAAAAATAATTACAACAATTAATTATCCTATTTATTTTGGAAATAAATCATACGAAAAATTAAAAATATATATAGACAAAAATAAAATATCAAAATTATTTATTTTATGTGACATAAATACATATAAATTTTGTTTAAAACAACTACAAAATAAAGTTACTTTTTTAGGGAAATCTCAAGTAATATCTATTTATTCTGGAGAAAAAGTTAAAAATATAGAAAGTTCACTATACATTTGGAGGTCTCTATATGCATATAAAGCAGATAGAAATAGCCTACTTATTAATTTAGGTGGAGGAGTTATTAACGATATAGGAGGATTTTCTGCTTCTCTATTTAAGAGAGGTGTTGATTTTATTCATATTCCTACTACTTTACTATCTATGGTAGATGCTTCAATTGGAGGAAAAACTGGAATAGATTTAGATAATATTAAAAATGAAATTGGAGTATTTAATTTTCCAAAAATTATTATTATAGATTTTCTATATCTGCAAACTTTATGTTTTAGAGAACTAATTTCTGGTCAAGCAGAAATTTTAAAACATGGATTAATTTACGATAAAAATCTATGGTTAAAACTTAAAAAAAAACATGTCTGGAATACAGAAATTTTTGCCTCTATAACTATAAAACAAAATATTGTTAATAAAGATCCTTATGAAATAAAAGGATTACGAAAAATACTTAATTTTGGACATTCTATCGGACACGGAATAGAAAGTTATTTTCTAATAGAAAATTTTACTTTTTTACATGGAGAAGCTATAGCTATAGGAATGATTTGTGAAGCATGGATATCTTATCTATTTAATAGGTTTCCTCTATCGCAATACGAAGACATTAAAAATACTATTTTAGATAGTTATAGTTTTCCCATAATTAAACCTATTGTAATACAAAAAATTATCAATCATATACAACATGATAAGAAAAATATAAAAGGAGACATAAGATTTTCTTTATTAAAAGAAATTGGGAACTGTAATTTTGATCATAAAATTTCTATTGAAAACATTAAAAATGCACTTATTTTAATAAGTAAATATAAGTTTTAATATGACTGAAAAACTTATACCAATTAATATTGAAAATGAAATAAAAACATCCTATATAGATTATTCTATGTCTGTAATCGTTTCAAGAGCCTTACCTGATGTAAGAGATGGGTTAAAACCAGTTCATAGAAGAGTGCTTTTTAGCATGTACGAACTTGGTATGATCTTCAATAGGCCATATAAAAAATCTGCTAGGGTAGTTGGAGAAGTTCTTGCTAAATATCATCCACACGGAGATAGCTCTGTTTATGACTCCATTATAAGAATGGCGCAAGAATGGTCGCTACGTTATTTATTGATAGATGGACAAGGTAACTTTGGATCTGTTGATGGAGATTCTCCAGCGGCAATGCGTTATACAGAAGCACGTTTGCAAAAAATAGCTGAAGAGATGCTCATTGAGCTTGATAAAAAAACTGTAAATACTCAATTTAATTTTGACGATTCGTTAGAAGAGCCTACTGTTCTTCCAACACGTCTTCCAATACTTTTAATGAACGGATCTTCAGGAATTGCAGTGGGAATGGCAACTAATATGGCTCCTCATAATTTAGGCGAATGTGTAGATGCTATTTGTGCTTACATTGATAATCCTGAAATTAATGTAGATGATATTATCAAATATATAAAAGCTCCAGATTTTCCTTCTGGTGGGATTATCTATGGAATCAAAGGAATTCAGGAAGCTTTTAGAACTGGGAAAGGTAGAATCATTTTACGTGCTAAAGTTAGATTTGAAGAAATCAACAAAAAAAATTGTATTATTGTAGATGAAATTCCTTACCAAATTAATAAGGCAGAAATGATTGCTAAAACTTCTGAATTGATTAAAGAAGGTAAACTAGAAGGAATTTTAAATATTAGTGATGAATCGAATAGAAAAGGAATTCGTATTGTTTATCTTTTAAAACCTGATATACCTCCAGGCATTGTTCTTAACAATTTGTTTAAAAAAACAATGCTACAAACCTCATTTAACATAAATAATATTGCATTAGTAAATGGACAACCACTACAGCTTAACTTAAAACAGTTAATTAAATACTTTGTCGACCATAGACACGATGTTGTTAGGCGTCGTACGCAATATGAATTACAAAAAGCAAAAAATAGGTGTCATATTTTAGATGGGTTAATGGTAGCATTAGATCATCTAAATTTAGTAATTTCTCATATTAAAAATTCTAAAACACCTGATAAAGCATGTGAAGAACTTGTAAAAAAATTTCAATTATCTGATAAACAGTCTCGTGCTATTTTAGAAATACGCCTACAACGCCTTACAGGAATGGAACATGAAAAAATAAAAGATGAAGTTTATGAACTTTCTCAGTTAATTAAAACAAATCAAGAAATTCTTGAACACAAAGATTTTCGTATGAAAATCATAAAAAATGAATTATTAGAAATTAAGAAAAAATATTCAGATTCCCGTCGTACCAATATTGAATATATGGGGAAAGAAGTTACTATAGAAGATTTAATATACGATGAACAGATGATCTTAACCATGTCTCATTCTGGATATATAAAACGCACTCCTCTTTCAGAATATAAAAGACAATTGAGAGGAGGTATAGGAAATAGAGGAGCAAGCACAAAAAATGAAGATTTTCTAGAACATATATTAGTGGCAACAAACCATCAATATATGGTTCTTTTTACAAAGAAAGGTAAATGCTATTGTAAACGAGTATATGAAATTCCTGAGAAATCTAAAAGATCTATAGGGAAATCTATACATAATTTTATTAATATTAAAAAAGAAGATAAGGTACAAGCTTATATTCTGATAGTAAATATTAAGGATTCTGAATTTTTAAAAAACCACTATGTGGTGATGGTAACAGAGAATGGAATTATAAAAAAAACACCTCTAATTCAGTATTCAAAACATAGAATACATGGAATTAAGGCAATTTCTATTCGTGAAGGTGATACACTGTTAGAAGCGAAACTTACGAACGGACAATGTGAAATTATTTTAGCTATTAAAAGTGGTAAAGCCATTAGATTTTCAGAAGAAAAAGTTCGTTCTATGGGCAGAATAGCGATAGGAGTAGTAGGAATAAACCTTAGAGAAAAAAATGATAAAGTTATAGGTATGGTATGCGTAGAAAAAGAAATAAAAGAGGATATTTTAGTCGTTTCAGAAAAAGGATATGGAAAAAGATCATTGTTAGAAGATTATAGAGTTACCAATAGATATTGTAAAGGAGTAAAAACCTTTAATATTACTAGAAAAACAGGAAATTTAATTGCTATTAACTCTGTTACAGACACTAATGATATAATCATAATTAATAAATCTGGATATACCATTAGATTATCTGTCTCAGAATTAAGAATTATGGGAAGAGCGACTCAAGGAGTTAAATTGATAAATTTAAAAAAAGGAGATACAATTGCTGCCGTTGAAAAAATTAATACATTACATTAACATTGTAATTGGATGTTCTAAAAATTTTTTAATACTTTCTAAGTAAAGACTTCCAATAGCTCCATCCACTAACCTATGATCGCAAGCTAAACTTATTTTCATAATATTTCCTACAACAACTATCCCATTTTTTATAACAGGTCTCTCCAAAATAGCACCAACAGAAAGAATGCAAGAATTGGGTTGATTTATAATAGAGGTAAAACTTTCTATACCAAACATCCCTAAATTAGAAATTGTAAATGTACTTCCTTCTATTTCTTCTTGAGAAATCTTACGATCTCTAGCTTTTTTAGCTTTTTCTTTAACCTCTCTAGATATTTGTAATAGAGTTTTTTTATCTGCTTCTCTTATTACAGGAACAAATAAACCATCTTCTACAGATATAGCTACTCCAATGTGAATGTTACGATGGTAAATTGTTTTATCATTTTTCCATGACGAATTAATCTTAGGATGCTTTTTTAAGGACAAAGCAGCAGCTTTAATGATAATATCATTAAAGGATATTTTTTCTTCTCCTTTTAAATTATTATTTAATATTGATCTAGATTTAATAGAATTTTTCATGTCAATCTCAATCATCAAGTAATAATGAGGTGCAGAAAATTTAGATTCGGCTAATCTTTTTGCAATAACTTTTCTAATTGAAGAATTAATAACTTCGTTTGAAGTTAAAAAATTAGTAGCATTAATTTTCTTATCAATTTGATAATTTTCTATATCTCTTTTTATAATTCTTCCATTTGTTCCACTTCCTTTAATATCTTCTATAGATATTGATTTGTTTTTTGCTATTATTTTTGCTAATGGAGAAACAAATAATCTTTTATTCCTATCGTTAATTATATTTTTCTTTTCATTAATTATATTTTTTATATCTAAATTTGGACTTTCTCCGATAATAGCCAATAAACTATCTACTTTTGCACTCTCCCCTTCTGAAATTCCTTTATACAATAAATAGCCATTAAATTCTGATTCAAATTCTTGTATTGCTTTATCAGTTTCAATTTCAGCTAGTAAATCTCCTTCTGATATAGTTTCACCAACTGTTTTATGCCATTTTATTACAGTCCCCTCTTCCATCGTATCACTCAACTTGGGCATAGTTATAAAATCTGCCATTTTAAATTGTTTATATATTATACATATTTTCTATTGGAGGTAAATACGAATTTTCAGAAAATTCTACACATTCCTCAATACTCTTTTTAACTTCTTCTTCTATTACTTTAAATGTTTCTTCATTGGCCCAATTTTTTTTTAGTAAAAAGTTTTTTACTAAAAAAATAGGATCCTTTTTTTTATATCTTTCTATTTCTTCTTTCTTTCGATAAGGTTCTGAATCTGACATAGAATGCCCTCTAAATCTATATGTTTTTATTTCTAAAAAAGTTGGCCCTTTTCCATTCCTAGCATGCTCCAAAGCTTCATTAGCAGCCTTAGCTACCTTTACCGGATCCATACCATCAACAGGAGCAGAAGGAATATCATAAGAATTCCCAATTTGATAAATCTCTGTCAAATTGGTAGATGTAGATCTAGTCACAGAAGTCCCCATAGCATATAGATTATTTTCGCATATAAAAATAACTGGAAGTTTCCAAAGAATAGCTAAATTTAAGCTTTCATGTAAAGATCCTTGTCTTACTGCACCATCGCCCATAAGAGTAAAAGTTACTGCATTTCTATCAAAATATTTATCTGCGAAAGCAATCCCAGCACCTAAAGGAATTTGCCCTCCTACAATACCATGTCCTCCATAAAACCGATGTTCTTTACTAAATATATGCATAGAACCACCCATTCCACAAGAAGTCCCTGTAACTTTTCCATATAATTCAGCCATTATTCTTTTAGGCTCTACTCCTAAAACCATTGGTAATATATGACATCTATAACCCGTAATCATACGATCTTTGCTTATGTCCATTATATGTGCTAATCCAGCAGGTATAGCTTCTTGTCCATTATATAAATGTAAAAATCCTCTTATTTTTTCTTTAATATACAAAGAACGACACTTCTCTTCGAATTTTCTCCAAAAAACCATATTATGATACCATTTAAAATAGGTATTCTTTGTTATTTCTTTCATAGTATCTAAAATAGTATTTAAAAAATAAAAGATTCTTAGATTTTCAATAGATATTCAATATCATATTTGTTTTTAATGTAATTTTATATAAAATATTAAAAACAAAGTTTATCATCCAAATAAGTTTATTATCTGCATTGATAAGAATTAAAATTTCTTCTTTTTCAAAGATACTTAATTTATACTCTTTAAATAGTTTACTTATTTTTTTCTTTCTTTCGAAAAAAGAAAAAAAAATATCTCCTTTTTTCCAATTTCTTAAGAATATAGGCCAAGATATTGTATCAAAATCAATAGAAATCAAAGCTTTATGATCCATAAAATCATTGACTTCAAAATGAAGTGGAGATGATCTTTTATGCCTTTCCTGTTGTTTAATAACAACTAAACGGTTTCTATCATGTAATAATCTATATTTTTTCGAATATATCTGTTTTCCAGATATAGTATGTAAAGATCTCTCTAAATCAAGTAGATTACAAAAGCCATAAGGCGAAAATAACCTATATAAATAAACACTAAGTGGTCTTATTTTTTTTAATTTTCTTGTATTTATTTCCCAACAAAAAATATATTTAACAAAATTAATAGTTATTATTTTAAATATATTAAAAATTGATTGCTGTAGGAGGGTGTAATCTTTTCTTAAAAAAAAAAGAGTTTTAGAATTTCTATCATAAAACTTAGTGATAAGATCATTACGAATAGAATTTCTAAAAAATTTATAATCTTTATTACTTATATCTTCTCTCCACCAAATATTATTATATTTAGCAAATTGCAATATTTTTGTTTTAGTGAATGGCAATAAAGGTCGCAAGAAATATTTAGAAAATTCTGATATACTTACTAAGCCTTTTAAGCTTGAAGAACGAAATAAATTCATAAAGAAAGTTTCTATTGCATCCTCTAAGTGATGTCCTAAAACAATATAACTGGCATCTATATCTTTTAAAATTCTAAAAAACCACCCATATCGTAAACTCCGTGCAGTCATTTGCATTGATTTTTTTATCGTCTTAAATTTTTTTTTATAAAAAGGAATTTTTTTATGGATGCAAAAATCTTGAATAAAAGATTCATCTTCCTTTGAATCACTATATCTTAATTGAAAATTTGCATGCACTACACTTATATATAATTTGGTATATTGTAATATCTCTAGCAATACCATACTATCTAAACCCCCACTTATCGCAAGCAATATATGTGTCCGTAAAGGTAAAATATTACTTAAATTTCTTAATAAATCCATATCTATAAGAAATAAGAGACAACTGATTATGAATATAAAAAGCAATTTCCTCAGTAAAGCTATTTACTATTTCTATTTTATAATCGGATTTATCATAAAATTTAATACGATTTGAAAGGTGTTTATGGATAAAAAATAGAAGTTTATCAGACGATAAATAAGAAATAAGTGGTCTTTTATATTTTTGATAACGGATACGGTGAAAAATCTCTTTTGAAGAAAGATGTAAATAATAGGTAATTCCTAAACTCTTTAAACAAGATGTATTATCACTAAAACAAGGGGTTCCTCCGCCAGTAGAAAGAACAATTTTTTTTTTAAAACTTTTTAAAAAATGTAAGACATTTGTCTCAATTGTTCGGAAATAGTTTTCACCGTTTTTAAATAAAATATTATGTATATATTGGTTTTTCCAATTAAAAATAATTTCATCTAAATCGTAAAACTTACTTCCTAAATAAAAAGATAATAAACGACCAACAGTCGTCTTGCCACTTCCCATATATCCTATTATAATAATAAACATATACTTTTAGACTTGGTAGCTCAGTTGGCTTAGAGCATTACACTTTTAATGTAAGTGTCCTGGGTTCGAAGCCCAGTCGAGTCACAATATTTTGTAACTTAATGCCTTTTTTAAGTTATTTAAACCATTTAAATAATGAGATGAAATACAGAATATAGATTTATTTTGTGTAAGGTTATTTTTTATCAAATCATATTTAGATATTGAAATCAAACGGTATTTCTCTAAAAGATTATAATTATAATAAGAAAGCTCTTGCAAAAGAATTTTATATATATAAAAAAGATTTTTTTCTTCAGCAGAAATTAAAAATAATAAAACAACATTACGCTCTATATGTTGTAAAAATCGGAATCCAAGACCTTTTCCTTTACTTGCTCCTTTAAGGAGACCAGGAAGATCAGAAATTATAAAAGATTTTTCCTCTTTATACTTTACTAAACCTAACTTAGGCGTTAAAGTAGTAAAAGCATAATTTCCAATTCGAGGTTTAGCTAGAGTAAGGACCGAAAGTAAAGTAGATTTACCTGTATTAGGTAAACCAACTAAACCTACATCAGCTAATATTTTTAACTCTAAAGTTAGCCATAATTCTACGCCAGGAGAACCTGGTTTCGCATAAATAGGTGTTCTATTAATAGAATTTCTAAAATGCCAATTTCCTAAACCTCCCTTTCCTCCGCTAATAATTAAGCTTTCTTGTTTATTATGTTTTATTTCACATAAGAGGTTTCCTTGTTGATCTCTAGCTATTGTTCCAATAGGAACATTTAATATAAGTTTTTTTCCTGAAGCACCCTTTTTTCTAGATCTTTGTCCTGTAACCCCATTTTGAGCTTTATAGTTTTTATTATATTTTAAGTGTAGTAAAGTTCTTAGATTGGAGGTTCCACATAGAACTATACTACCTCCATCTCCCCCATCTCCTCCATCTGGACCCCCTTTAAATTTTTCACGTCTAAAATGCACTAACCCATTTCCACCATCTCCACTTCTACAAAGAATATTTACTTTATCGATAAGATTAGGATTAGGCATTACTATAAATTAATACATTTTCCATAGGCATTAGCGATAGCTTCTATTACCCCTTCACTTAAAGTTGGATGAGGATGTATAGTATTTAAGATATCATGAGCAGTTGTTTCAAGTTTACGTGCTACTACCGCTTCCATTATCATTTCTGTTACACCTTTTCCTATCATATGACAACCCAACCATTCTCCATAATTAGCATCGAATATAACTTTAATAAAACCTTCTGTTTCTCCATCTGCATTAGCTTTTCCTAATGCGTAAAAAGGAAACTTCCCAACTTTAATTTTATAACCTTTTTTTATAGCTTTTTCCTCAGAAAGTCCAACAGAAGAAATTTCTGGAATACAATAAATGCAACTAGGAATATTCTTATAATCTAATGGAGAAGGATTCAACCCTTTTATATTATCTACACATATAATAGCTTCTGCTGAAGCAACATGAGCTAAAGAAGGACTAGCTACTATATCGCCTATAGCATAATATCCTTCTTTATTAGTACGATAAAAATCATCTACTAAAATATATCCTTTTTCTAAAGTAATACCTACTGTATTTAAACCTAAATTTTCGATATTAGGTGTAATACCAACAGCAGATAATACGATATCTGCTTCTATCTTATATTTAGAATCTCTCATAAACACAAAAATTCCTGTTTTGGACATATCTACTCTTTCTATATAAGAAGAAGTAAATATTTTTATTCCATTTTTTTTTAATAAATTCTCTAATTCTTGAGAAATTTCAAAATCTTCTAGTGGGACAATCCTAGTCATCGATTCTATCAAACTTACTTGAACGCCCATAGAATTATAAAAGTAAGCAAATTCTACACCAATAGGTCCTGAACCAACTATCACCATTCTTTTAGGGAGTGAAGAAAGAGTAAGAGCTTCTCTATACCCGATAATTTTTTTTCCGTCTTGTGGTAGATTCGGTATCTTTTTTGCAGTAGCTCCTGTAGCTATAATGATAAAAGAGGCTTTATACTCCATTTCTTTTCCTTCATTATTAATTATCTTAATTTTTTTTCCTTCTTTTAATTCTGCTTTCCCAAAAAAAACTGTTATTTTATTTTTTTGCATCAAATAATTAATCCCTTTACTCATTTTTTCTGCTACCGAACGACTGCGTTCAATAATACTAGAAAAATTTATTTGAATATTTTCAGATTTTATTCCGTAAAATGAAGCTTTTTTTAAAGTAGAAAAAATTTGAGAACTCTTTAGTAAAGATTTTGTAGGAATGCAGCCCCAGTTAAGACAAATTCCTCCTAATTTTTCTTTTTCGACAATAGCTGTTTTTAAACCAAGCTGCGCTGCTCGGATAGCTGCTACATATCCTCCAGGGCCAGAGCCTATAATTACTAAATCAAAATCCATAAAAAAAAATATTATATATACTTAAAACTACAATATGAAAAGAATTTTAGGCACAGGGGCTGCGCTTATTACGCCTTTTAATGAAAAGAACAAAATAGATTTTAAAAGTCTTGAAAAATTAGTAGCTCATATAAATACAGGTTCTGTCGATTACCTCGTGCTACTTGGAAGCACCTCAGAGTCAAGTTCTTTAAAAAAAAAAGAAAAGAATAATATTATTAGATTTATACAATCAATAAATTATCATAATTTACCTATCATTCTAAGTATCGGAGGAAATAATACAGAATGTATTATTGAACAAATAAAAAATATAAAAGATTCTAATTTTGATGCTATCCTTTCTGTTTCTCCTTATTATAATCGTCCTTCTCAAACAGGGATCTATCAACATTTCAAAAAAATAGCAGAAAGTACACAAATAAATATTATATTATATAATGTTCCATACCGAACTGGCTCAAATATTTTACCTGAAACTACACTTAAATTAGCCCAAGAATATGGTAATATCATTGGTATAAAAGAAGCTTCAGTAAATTTATTTCAAGCTTTTGAACTTATAAATAGTAAACCTAAAAATTTCAGTGTTATTTCTGGAGATGATGCTTTAGCCTTACCTCTAACTTTATGTGGAGGAGAAGGTGTAATTTCAGTCATCGCGCAAGGAATTCCGCAAATTTTTTCTAGCATTGTAGATAATGCTTATGAAAAGAAAATAAATAAAGTTTTTGAATTTTATTATAATATTTATAATATAATAAATTTCTTATATAAAGAGGGAAATCCAACAGGTATTAAATCTTTTTTAGATATTCTTACAATTTGTAAACGATATGTAAGATTACCTCTTATCAAAGCTTCCAAAGAATTAAAAATTAAAATAACCTCTATATATAACAGATATATAGAGATAACAAATTAATATGAATTTTGCTAAATTTCAAATATCTTTTTCTACAGAAACTGTAGATAGAAAAGAATTAGAAAAATATGAAAATAATATTTATGCTCTTATAAATATTTTAGGTAAGAGAAGTATTCAAATAAATAGTGCAATCAAAGCAGAGTTAGATAAAAAACTTGAAGAATTTTATCTATATAATGATTCTTTATATGATAATTTAGAAAATAAAGAACAAATAACAATAGCAAAATTTTATGAGACTCTCCCTAAACCTACAGCAATAGCTATTCAAGAATTTATTGATGGTAATATTATTTTTCGATAGTTAGGTAGCGTGAGAGAGATTTGAACTCTCTACCTCTGGTTTATGAAACCAATACTCTGACCTATTGAGCTATCACGCCTATCTATAAGGTCTTTTACCAATAGAGGTGGTTTTCCTTCTAATTGGCATTCTAAAATGAATAAATATCCTCCCTTCAAAGCAATCTTATTTTCTTCTACATTTCCAATACTTTTGTAGTGGGTTTCAAATTTATAATCCGCACGATAAATTTTAAACAAATTATCTTCTAATACACACCATCCTCCAGGTATAGGACTAAGAGCACGAATAGTATTATAAATATCTTGAATCGTCCCTTTCCAATTTATTTTAGTCTCTCTTCTTAATAATTTAGGCGCCATTTTAAATGGAAAATTTAAAGGCTGTTCTTCAGGTGCTATACAATTATAAATTTTAAGAGTATCAACGACTAGGTAAGCTCCTATTTCTGATAATCTTATAGACAGAGAGCCTGCATTTTCTTTTTTTTCAATGCTAATTTTCTTTTGTAAAATCATCCTCCCCATATCTACTTTTTCATCTATTTGAAAAGAAGTTATACCTGTTTCAGTTTCTCCATTCATAATAACCCATTGTATAGGAGTTGCTCCTCTATAATTAGGTAACAATGAAGGATGTAAATTAAAGCTACCAAAAATTGGAAGCGCCCAAACAATTTTTGGGAGTATGCGAAAAGCTGCGATAATTATTATTTCAGTATGCCATTTTTTTAAAGTCTCTAAAAAAAAGGCATACTTCAAATCATCAGATTGTAAAATAGGCAATGCATGAAGTCTAGAAAATTTTTTTACCGCTGATTCTACAAAAATACTTTTGTTCCTTACTGAAAATCTGTCAGTAATAGTGACTATACCTACTACGTTATATTTATATTTTAATACTTTTTCAAAACTTAATACAGAAAAATATGAAGTTCCCATAAATATTATTCTTGGCTCCATCATTAAAATTTAACATATGCATTTCATATCATATATGAAATTAGCATTTTTAATTATATATTTTATAATTTATATGTTAACACATAATCTTGGATTTCCAAGAATAGGAGCAAATCGTGAACTTAAAAAATATACAGAACAATATTTGTCTGGGAAAATAACTATAGACTCTCTCTCTCTTGAAACCAGAAAACTTCGTAAAAATCATTGGAAATTACAATCTAATTTAGATCTTATCCCTTGTAATGATTTTAGTTTTTATGACCAAGTTCTTGATATGTCTTTTTTACTTGGAGCTATTCCTAAACGATATAAATCTTTAGTTTCTTCTGTTAATCCTATGGACTTATACTTTGCGATGGCACGAGGTTATCAGAATAGAAATATTTCTATTCCAGCTATGGAGATGACCAAATGGTTCGATACAAATTATCATTATATTGTCCCAGAATTTACATCTGATCAAACTTTTTATTTATATTCACAAAAAATTTTTGAAGAGTTTGAAGAAGCTAAAACAGTATTGAACAAAAAACCTAAACCTGTATTACTGGGGCCAGTTTCTTATCTACTTTTAGGGAAAGAAAAAGAAACTGGCTTTCACAGACTCAACCTGATTGATCGTATTTTGCCAATATATACAGAAATAATACATAATTTATTGCAGAAAGGTGCTGATTGGATTCAATTAGATGAGCCGTTTCTTGTCCTTAAACTTAAAGACGAAGAAAAAAAAGCTTTTTTTAAAGCATATACATATTTAGAAAAATATTGTCCTAAAATTAAAATTTTAATTGCCACTTATTTTGAAGGACTTGATGAAAATTATTCTATAGCTCTTTCTTTGCCAGTTGCTGCATTACATATTGATTTAGTAAAACGCCCTGATCAACTTAACAATATTTTAAGAAACTTTCCTACGGGGCGTATGCTTTCTTTAGGTTTGATTGATGGAAGGAACATTTGGAAAAATGATTTTGAAAAATCATTGAATCTTATTAAGAAGGCAGTTTCTTTTTTAGGGGAAAGAAGTTTAATGATAGCTCCAAGCTGTTCACTTTTACATATTCCTTTTGATTTAAATATTGAAGAAAATATTCATCCGCAAATTAAAGATAAGATGGCTTTTGCGAAGCAAAAACTTCAAGAAATACAATCATTAAAGAATATCGTGGAAGGAAATAAGATATTATTGATAAATAATCTTCGTTCACAAGAATTTTATTCTACTTCAAAAGTTATCCATGATTTTAATGTTAAAAATCGAATTCTTTCTACCAAAGAAAAAGATATACGTAGAATATCTCCATTTACACTTCGGAAAGAAGTGCAAAATAAGCGGTTTCAATGGTCTTTATTTCCAACTACAAGTATTGGCTCTTTCCCACAAACAAAGAAAATTCGTCAATTACGATCACATTTAAAAAAAGGACAAATTACTTTAGAAGAGTATGAAAAAGAAATTAAAAGTAACATTTTGAAAGTTATAAATTTTCAAGAGGAAATAGGTATAGATGTTTTGGTCCATGGAGAATTTGAGAGAAATGATATGGTAGAATTTTTTGGTGAGCAGCTTCACGGGATTCTTCATACTAAAAATGCTTGGGTGCAAAGTTATGGGTTTCGTTGTGTAAAACCTCCTATAATTTATGGAGATGTAAGTCGGTCAAAAGCTATGACAGTAAATTGGAGTTCTTTTTCTCAAGAAAAAACAAAAAAACCAATGAAAGGTATGCTTACTGGTCCTGTTACTATTTTACAATGGTCCTTTGTCAGAGATGATCAAGAGAGAGATAAAACAGCAGAACAAGTTGCTTGGGTTATTAGAGATGAACTTTTGGATCTAGAGAAGGCTGGAATAAGTATTATTCAAATAGATGAACCTGCATTGAGAGAAGGTTTGCCATTAAAAAGCAAAAATTTGGATGAATACTTCAAGTGGGCGATAAGATCGTTTAGAATAGCTTCAAGTAACGTTAAAAATGATACACAGATACATAGTCATATGTGTTATAGTGAATTTAATTCAATTATGGAATTTATAGCTTGTCTGGATGCAGATGTTATAACAATAGAAACTTCACGATCTCAAATGTCTCTTCTTGAATCCTTTGCACTATTTAAATATCCAAACGATATAGGTACAGGAATATATGATATTCATTCTCCTCTAGAACCTAGTGTCGAAGAAATGTTAAAATTATTGGTAAAAGCAACTAAATTCTTGCCATCTAAGAGATTGTGGGTAAATCCTGATTGTGGATTAAAAACAAGAACATGGAATGAAACTAAACCTGCACTTAAAAATATGGTTCTAGCTGCTATAAAAGCTCGTAAATTATTTAATTAGATTTACCTGTATCCTTATTTGTTCTCCTTCAATTTCTATCTCTTTCCCATCATTAAAGGTAGAATCTAAATATAAATAAATGGATAGTGTATTTTCGCAGATAAAATATTTATTTAAAAGAATAGCTTTTTTTATGAACGAAGAAGCAGCAACATATAATATAATTTTATCAGTAACTTTTAACTTATTTTTTTTTCTCATTTGTTGAATTAAACTTATTAAGTCGCGAGTTAGTCCTTCGACCCGTAAAGGGTCGTCTATATGAATATCAAGTGCTATAATAAAATCTTCATCAAAAGCTACAGACCATCCTTTTATTTTTCTAGTCAATATGTCTACTTCTTCTATTCCTATTTTTTGTTTTCTTCCTTCTATTTCTAGAATACAATATTTATTTTCTTCCAACTTCTTAATTTTATTTCTAGAAAACTTCATAAGTAAGTCTGAAATCTTATAGATATTTTTACCAAAACGAGGTCCCAATCTTCTAAAATTTGGTTTTATTTCTTTTATAAAGAGATTATCTGCTTCAGCTTTTGATAGATGATGAATTTTCTTTACATTAACTTCCTGTTTGATAAGTTCAGTAAAATAACGAGAACAAAATTCGTTATCTTCTGATAACGAGAAAATTTTCAATTGTTTAAGAGATTGACGCACTTTTATATTTTCTTTCTTTCTCATAGACAAAACTATAGAAGCAATTCGTTGAGAAAAATGCATTTTTTCTTGTAATTTAATATCTATAAGATTTTTTTGTTTTTTTGGAAAATAAGAGAGATGAACACTTTTATATATTTCTTTTCTGCTTGCATATATTAGGTCTTTATATAATCTTTCAGAAAAAAAAGGTGCTATTGGCGCAATTAACTTAACAATTACTAATAAAATTTCATATAAAGTTTGTAATGCTGCTATTTTTTCTTGAGAATAGTGACATTTCCAAAATAGTTTTCGAGATAAACGAACATACCAATTACTAAGCTGAGTTATAACAAAAAAAGAGATAACCCGTATAGACCGAGTAGGGTCATAATTTTCATAAAAAAATTCTACTGTCTTAATAAGTAAATGTAATTCTGAAAGAATCCACCTATCAAGATCAGAACGATCTCGGATAGGTAGAGGTTCTTCTTTATAACAAAATCTATCTATATTCGCATATAATGCAAAAAAAGCATAGATATTATAAAGGGTTCCAAAAAATTTACGACGTACTTCATCTATACACGATAAATCAAATTTTATATTTTCCCAAGAATTATTATTTGATATAATATACCAACGTATTGCGTCAGGACCATATATTTCAATAATTTCAAAAGGATTAATGGTATTACCTTTACTTTTAGACATTTTTTGTCCATATTTATCTAAAACTAGCCCATTCGATACGACATTTTTATAAGCTACAGATCGAAAAAGCATTGATGAAATAGCATGTAAAGTATAAAACCATCCTCTGGTTTGATCTACTCCTTCAGAGATAAAATCTGCTGGATAGAATCTCCCTGTATTTATCTTGTCTTTATTTTCGAAGGGATAATGAAGCTGAGCAAATGGCATTGAGCCAGAATCAAACCATACATCAACTAAATCTTCTTCCCGCTGCATCGGTTTCCCTAGAGACGAGACAAAAATAATATTATCTATTATAGGTTTATGAAGATCTATTTGATTATAATTTTTATTACTCATCTCACTTATAATAAAGCTGGATAAAGGATTTCTTTTCATAAAATTTGCTTCAATAGATTTTTTAATTTCTATTATTAACTCTTCTATTGAACCTATAATTTTTTCTTCTGTTTGATCTTTAGTTTTCCATATTGGAAGCGGGATCCCCCAATATCTTGATCTGGAAAGATTCCAATCGGTAATTTTTCTAAGCCAATTACCAAACCTATTTTTCCCTGTATAAAATGGAATCCATCTTATTGTATTATTAAGATAGATCATTTCTTCAATAAGAGAAGAAGTTTTAATACACCAAGAAAATAGGGGATAATATAATATAGGAGTTTCTGTTCTCCAGCAATGAGGATAGGGATGTCTGTATTTTTCTACCTTAAATGCTTTTCCTCTATTTTTTAAATATATGGCTAATTCTATATCTACAGAATTCTCATTTTCTTTATCATATTCTTTTCTGACATACCTTCCTCCAAAGGGGAAAGGTATACTTTTAATAAATCTACCTAGTGTATCTACTAGCGGAACTTCTATGTTTTTCTTCTTATCCCAAACTAACATAGTTGGAATCCCATTTTTCTTCGCTATTAACGCGTCATCGTAGCCAAAAGTAGGTGCTATATGTATGATTCCTGTACCCTCATTAATAGAAACAATATCAGAAGATATCACCTCAAAAGCATTTTCAGAGTTTTTATAAGGAAGTAGCCAAGGTAAAAGTTGTTCGTAAGGGACACCTATAATATATTTTCCTAAAAAACTATGGACAATCCGGAAAGGTTTTTTATTCTCTGAAATAACTCTATTAATTAATAGTTTTGCAACAATTATATGTATTTTATCGAAAATATAAGTATTAAAAGTTTCTACCAAAACATATTCTATATCATTAGACACTGCTAAAGCAGTATTAGAAGGGAGTGTCCATGGAGTTGTAGTCCATGCCAAAAAATAGATATTTCCTTCTATAAGAGATAAAGATATAGGTAATTTGTCTTTACTAGCTTTAAATTTAGCTATTATAGTAATATCTGTTATTTCTTTATAAACCCCAGGTAAATTAAGTTCATGAGAGCTTAATCCAGTTCCAGCAATTGGAGAATAAGGTTGAACAGTATATCCTTTATATAAATATTTATTTATATATAAATATTTTAACATAAACCAAATAGTTTCTATATATTTTGAATTATATGTGATATATGCATTTTCCTGGTCTATCCAATATCCAATTTCATTAGTCAGTTGATTCCAAACATTAATATAATTTTTTACTGAAGAATAACATATTTTATTATATTCATATATACTTATTTTTTCCCCTATATCTTCCTTTTTTATATTTATAGATTTTTCTACGCCTAATTCTATAGGAAGTCCATGACAATCCCATCCAGCTTTTCGATGTACCTGTTTTCCTTTTAAAGTCTGATATCTACAGAAAATATCTTTTATTGTGCAACCAAGAAGATGATGTATCCCTGGAAGTCCATTAGATGATGGCGGACCTTCATAAAAAATCCATTTTTTTTTGCCTTCTTTAGAAGATATACTCTTTTTAAATATTTTGTTTTTTCTCCAGTATTTTTTGATTTCTTTAGCAGAAACATTAAGATCAAGTTTAATATATTCTTTAAAATATTTCATTAGAACTTATTGTTACGAACAGACCTATTGGAACAACAATTTATTTTGTATTCTCTTAATGTGCCTTCTTCAAAGGAGTTTTTAAAAATGATCCTAATGTGCTCTTGCGTAAAAAGAAATATCAGGCCTCCATTTACACAGCCTTGTTTATTTTTAACTATTGTAGTATGATACATTCAGGATAATATATAATAGTTTTTGCTCTCCTTGTGTAGCCATCTTTCATAATCATAGCAATTCTCATTTTATTTCTTTTTCTTTGGTAGAAAGTAATGAAAACTAAAGGTATGTGTAGGTTAATTTCAGAGTTTTAAATCATATAAACTATATAGATTAGCTTTTTTTAATATGTCTTTTTCTTTACCAAGACTTTCTTATGCTTATAAAGCACTAGAACCTTATATAGATGCTCATACTATGGAAATTCATTATACTAAGCATTATGCTATGTATACAGAGAATCTTAATAAATCTATTGAAAAGACCAAATTTCAAAATCTTTCTATTGAAGAAATTTTAAAGTCAGGAAGCCCATATATTCGAAACAATGCTGGTGGCTTTTATAATCATTCTTTATTTTTCAGAACACTTATTTGGCCTCGAATGAGCCGCTTATCTGAATCTTTTATTTTTTATATTGAGGATAGCTTTAATTCTGTTGAAGGGTTTAAAACAGAATTTACAGATTCAGCTATTACTCATTTTGGATCTGGATGGACTTGGCTTTCAATCTGTCCTCAAACAGGTAAACTTTTTATATCGTCAACTACTAATCAAGATAATCCTATAATGCCTCTTGTTGGTAAGATTGGAATTCCTATTTTAGGAATAGATTTATGGGAACATGCTTATTATCTAATATATAAGCATAAGCGCTTTCAATATATAAAAGCTTTTTGGAAAATAATTAACTGGGAAGAGGTTTTTAACCTTTTTAAAAATCATATACTCTTATGGTAATAATTCTTAATATTGAAACTTCAACTAAAAATTGTTCAATATCTCTTGCTAAAGATGGGATACCTTATCTCGTGGTATCAGAATATTCTGAGAATTATTCGCATGCAGAAAAAATTCACTGTTTTATATCTTCTGCTATTAAAGCTAACTTATTAAAACTTTCTGAACTTCATGCCATTTGTGTAAATAAAGGTCCTGGTTCTTATACTGGATTAAGAATCGGGCTATCTGTTGCAAAAGGTTTATGTTATGGACTAAATAAACCTTTATTATCTATAGATACTTTAAGTCTTATGGTAGAAGGAATACATTTTGAAAACGGAATAATTATTCCTATGATAGATGCCCGTTTTCAAAATGTATATATTTCCATATACGATGAAAATAAAATTAGATTAACTCCTATTCAAGCAATCATTCTTAAAAAGAAGAGTTTTCAAGAGTTTGCACAACATAAAATTTATCTTTTAGGGAATGGAGCAAAAAAAGCTAAAAATATTATAAAAACCCCAGTTTCTTTTTTTGATAAAATTTATCCATCATCTCAAAAAATGGCATTTATTTCTTATAAATTTTATAAAAATAAAAAATTTGAAACAATGGAAACTTTTGAACCATTTTATTGTATAAACAAAGAACTATGAAATAGGATTATGTGCAAAAAATCTACTCCTTTGGAAAAGTTAGGAGAATTTGGTTTAATAAAACACTTAACACGAGATATTAATTATCATCAATTTTCTAGTATTATAGGAATAGGAGATGATGCTGCTGTATTAGATTTTAAATCTAATAAAATCTTAGTTTCAACCGACTTATTAATTGAAGGTATCCATTTTAATTTAGCATATACACCATTAAAACATTTAGGTTATAAAGCGGTAGTAATGAATATTAGTGATATTTATGCAATGAATGCTAAACCTACTCAAATTACTATCTCCATTGCAGTTTCAAATAGATTTAGTTTAGAGTCTATTGATGAATTTTATGTAGGAATTAAGATGGCTTGTAATTATTACAAAGTAGATTTAATAGGAGGAGATACCTCTACCTCTACTTTTGGTATGATTATATCTATGACTGCTATAGGAACTGCAAAAGATATTGTTTTACGTAAAGGTGCGAAACTTAATGATCTTTTAGTAGTTTCTGGTGATTTAGGAGCAGCCTATTTAGGCTTACAAATACTAAAACGGGAATATGAAGTTTTTAAAATTAATCCTAATCTGCAGCCAGAACTTGGGGGGTATGAGTATATTATACAACGTCAATTAAAACCAGAAGCTCCAAAAAAAATACTTTCGATTTTTAATACTGTAAATGTAAAACCTACTTCTATGATTGATATCTCTGATGGATTGGCCTCTGACATTCTGCATATTTGTGATATGAATAAATTGGGATGTCGTATTTTTGAAGAAAAACTTCCTATTGACCCTCAAACTCTTCTTGCTTGTGAAGAGTTTAAATTAAATCCTTCTATAGCAGTCTTAAATGGAGGAGAAGATTATGAATTACTTTTTTCCATAGAACTGAAAGATTATGAAAAAATAAAATTTCAATACGATTTTTCAGTTATAGGTTATATGACTTCTTTTGTAGAAGGGGCAAAATTTATTACAAAAGGAGGGGAGTTAGTTTCTATTACAGCTCAAGGATGGGTTACTAATTGATAGCAATGGTTTTCTGAGGCATAAATGAAGTCTTTATAGAAGCAGAAGAAATAAGAGTATGGTACGTTGTAAAAGGATGTATCGTCTAAAATAAAAGTATTATCTTGCGCTGCATTTAGTGCATAAAAAAGAGTCTATATGAAATCTATCATAATTCATGGAAGGAAAAGAGAAAGCATAGGAAAATCTTCTACAAGTGTATTACGTAATTTTGAACAAGTGCCTTGTGTTCTTTATAATAAAAAAGGAGAAAATATTCATTTTTCTACATCTCTAGACAGTTTTAGAAAGCTTGTTTATACACCGAACTCATACACAGTAATTATTGAATGGGAAGAAGGAGAAAAAACTGAAGCAGTTCTAAAAGAAGTGCAGTTTCATCCAGTATCAGATAGTATTTTGCATGCAGATTTTTGCATAGTAAATTATACAAAATTAATCGTTATGCCGGTTCCAATAAAAACCATTGGTCGGTCTATAGGAGTGACTAAAGGAGGAAATCTTCGTTTAATGCTTAGAAAACTTCTAATTAAGGCTTTACCTAAATATATTCCTGATAATTTTGAAATAGATGTTACTTTTTTAGGTCTAGGAGATAAAGTATATATAAAAGATATATTAAATGATAATTATATTTTTATGCATTCTAAAGATACAGTAATACTTTCTATCTAAAATGAAGATCTTAGATGAATACTTTATGAAACAAGCTTTAAAAGAAGCTATTTATGCTTACGAAAAAAACGAAATACCTGTTGGAGCAATAGTTGTTTTGAATAAAAATATTATAGCACAAGCTCATAACCTGACAAAACAACTAAAAGATATTTCGGCTCATGCCGAAATACAAGCTATTGGAGCAGCAGAATCATTTTTAAAAGGTAAATTTTTAAAAGAATGTAGTTTATATGTTACTTTAGAACCTTGTATAATGTGTGCTGGAGCAATATTATGGGCTAAGTTAGGTCGTTTAGTTTTCGGAGCGTCAAATACTAAACTTTCTCTTCAAAAAGGAATTTTTTCTAAAGAATCTAGTCTATTGTTAAAAAGTTTCTTTAAAAAAAAGAGAAAATCTATTATAGGACAGAATTTGTAATTTCTTTGCTCATGATAAAGCAGCAAGCAATTGTAGCTATAGTTGGCAGGCCTAATGTAGGAAAATCAACCTTTTTTAATCGTTTAGTTGGTAGAACTGAAGCAATTGTAGATTCAATAAGTGGAATTACAAGAGACAGGCATTATGGGTTTACTGAATGGAATTCCCGTATATTTACTATAGTCGATACAGGAGGTTATGTAGTGGGGAATGATAATTCCTTTGATCATAGCATTCGTAAACAAATAGAAATTGCAATTAAATCTGCTGATATAATTTTTTTTATGGTAGATGCGACTCTAGGTCCTATAAAAGAAGATTATCAAGTCGGAGAATTACTCCGAACTTTTCAAAAACCCATAATGCTAATTATTAATAAAGTAGACAATACTACACTATTATTAAATAGTGTAGATTTTTATCGATTAGGTTTTAATAAATATTATTGTCTTTCTGCTAACAATGGAAGTGGAAGTGGGGAGATTCTAGATGAATTAGTAAATTTTTTACCACCAAATTCAAAAAAAGAATACACCAAAAATATACCTACATTTGCTATAGTTGGCAGGCCAAATGCAGGAAAATCAACCTTGTTGAATACTTTAGTAAGGGAAGAAAGGCATATAGTAACGGATAAACCATATACTACTCGTGATGCACTACAGGTTTATTATTCTCTATTTGGTTTAGAATGTATTTTCGTAGATACTGCTGGAATTAGAAAAATCTCTAAAATAAATGAAAATATAGAGTTTTACTCGGTGATGCGAACTATTCGTTCAATAAAATATGCTGATGTTTGTTTACTTATGGTAGATGCGACTCTAGGTTGGCAATCACAAGATATGAACTTATATCACCTTATTTATAAAAATAACAAGGGGGTTGTTATTCTTATAAATAAATGGGATAAAATAAAAAAAAATCATTATACTATAAAAGATTATGAGAAAAAAATAAGAGAAAAAATTGCATATTTCAATGATGTTCCTATTATTTTTATTTCTGCACTTATGAAAAAGCGCATTTTAAAAATTTTAGAAATATCCTTAAAGGTCTTTAAAAATAGTAGAAAAAAAATAAAAACTAGCCATTTAAATAATGTTATGTTGCCTATTCTTCAATCCAATCCCCCATCTGCAAAAAAAGGCAGATTTATTACAATAAAATATTGTACTCAGATATCTTCTTCCACTCCACAATTTGCTTTTTTTTCTAATATGCCTAAATATATAAAGTCTTCTTATAAAAAATTTATTGAAAATCAATTGCGGAGAAATTTTGATTTTAATGGTGTTCCAATAAAAATTTATTTTAAATATAGGTAAGGTGTATTTGTTTAGCAGTTTTTATTGTTGTCTGTCCTTGTGCATTGCTTATTAGAGATTAGAGTTCTTGAAGTTTAAAAACACTCTTTATCTTACTTCGCCCCAGAATTTTGTGTTGGGTTATATAGTTGGAGGATGATCAGGATTTCAGTGCTGCTGTGTTACAAATATCTACCTAAATTTTTACTGTAGCCTTTTTTATGTTATGTTTTGGTATGTCCTGTTTTTTACAGCTTATTTTATATACAAAAAAAAACATTCATGCTCATAACTATATTTATAGTTGGCGTAATTCTTCTCTGAATAGGGTCTGAATTACCAATTCCTTATCTTTCATCTTCTATACTTGAGAATTCTAAAAAGGCCAATAAATATGAAAAATAAAATAAATCAAGAAGCTCTTGATTATCATAGTCGTTTTCCATCAGGAAAAATTCAAATTACTCCAACTAAAAATTATCTTTCACAAAAAGATCTTTCTTTAGCATATTCTCCAGGTGTTGCTCAACCTTGTAGAGATATTGCTCAATATACTCAAAAAGCTTATGATTTTACATCTAAAGGGAATTTAGTAGCTGTAATATCTAATGGTACTGCTGTATTAGGCCTTGGGAATATTGGTGCATTAGCTTCTAAACCAGTAATGGAGGGGAAAGGTTTATTATTTAAAGTCTTTGCAGGAGTAGATGTATTTGATATTGAAATTTCTGAAAACGAAACTGAAAATTTTATTAAAGTAGTAAAAGCAATTTCTCCAACTTTTGGAGGAATAAATCTTGAAGATATTAAAGCCCCAGAAGCTTTTGAAATAGAACTACGTCTAAAAAAAGAACTTGATATTCCTATTATGCATGATGATCAACATGGTACTGCTATTATTACAGGTGCAGCCCTTATTAATTCTTTAGAATTAGTAGGTAAAAAAATTGAAAAAATAAAAATTGTAGTAAATGGGGCTGGAGCTTCTGCTATTTCTTGCACACGCTTCTATAAGAAGCTAGGAGTTAGAGCAGCCAATATTTTAATGTTTGATCGAAAAGGTATCATCTGTATAGAAAGAAATGATCTATCTAAGGAAAAAAAGGAATTTGCAGTTAAAAACAATATTAATTTAGAGGAAGCATTAAAAGGAGCCGATGTTTTTATTGGCCTTTCCAGCGCCGATGTGTTAACTCCAGAAATTTTATTAACTATGGCTAATGATCCTATTCTTTTTTCTCTGGCAAATCCAAATCCAGAAATTAGATATGATCTTGCCATTAAAACTCGTCCAGATTCTATAGCAGCTACTGGACGTAGTGATTTTCCTAATCAAGTAAATAATGTTTTAGGGTTTCCTTATATTTTTAGAGGAGCTCTTGATGTACAATCCACTATGATCAATGAAGAAATGAAATTAGCAGCAGTATTCGCTATTGCGAGATTAGCTAAATATAATTTTTTTGGAAAGGAATCTATTATTCCCAATCCTTTTAATAATCGTCTTATAACGCATGTTGCACCTGCAACCGCAAGAGCAGCTATTCAATCTGGCGTAGCTAGAAAAAAAATTACTGATTGGAATACGTATGAAGAATATCTACTAGAAAGGAAAGGAATTAAAAACTTATAAAAAGGTGTATTTTACGGGAATGGGTGGCCTGAAACCAACTCTTTAAAAACTACCAAAAAATGTGGTATTTGAGGTAGATTGGACCTTTTATAAAGGTTATTAAAATACTTATAGTATATCAAAGTAATCAAATTTATACTATGTCAGGTAATAGCTTTGGAAAAATCTTAACCCTTAAAACTTATGGAGAAAGTCATGGAAAAGCAATAGGAGGAATTATAGAGGGTTGCCCAGAAGGCTTAAAGTTAAATATTGAAAAAATTCAGAAAGAATTAAATAGAAGAAAGCCAGGTCAATCTAATATAGTAACTCAACGAAAAGAGGATGATAAAGTTTATTTTTTATCAGGGATTTTAGATGGAGTTACTACAGGAACTCCAATAGGATTTTCTATTTATAACAGAAACTATAAAAATAAGGATTATAATCATATTTATAAGGTTTATAGACCTTCTCATGCAGATTATGTCTATGAAAAAAAATATGGTATTAGAGATTATAGAGGAGGAGGTAGAACTTCAGCGAGGGAAACAGCAACGCGTGTTGTAGCTGGGGCAATTGCTAAACAATTGGTAAAAGGTATTAAAATTACTGCTTTTGTTTCTTCTGTAGGAGATATTCATTTAAATAAGCCTTATTATAAACTTAATTTTGACTGTATGGAGGAAACAGCTGTTAGGTGTCCAGATAGAGGAGTAGCAGAAAAAATGATTGACATCATTAAAACAATTCGTAAAGAAGGGGATACGATTGGGGGGATTATAAGTTGTGTTATACAGGGAGTTCCTGTTGGGCTTGGAGAACCAATTTTTAATAAGCTTCATGCAGATTTAGGGAAAGCTATGTTATCTATTAATGCGGTAAAAGGGTTTGAATATGGTAGTGGTTTTTCTAGTGGCCAAATGCTGGGATCATCACATAATGATATTTTCAATGCTGACGAAACTACTAAAACAAATTTTTCAGGGGGTATTCAAGGGGGATTATCTAATGGTATGGATATATATTTTAGGGTAGTATTCAAGCCTATTGCTACTATTATGCGAAAGCAATTTAGTATAGATACAAAAGGTAAAATAACAAATTTTTTCGGTAGAGGAAGACATGATCCTTGTGTAGTTCCTAGAGCAGTCCCCATTGTAGAAGCAATGACGGCGCTTGTAATAGCTGATCATTGGTTATTGAATAAGATAATAATTTAGAAATCTTTATCCTTATAGCTATTTTAGGCGCTATTTTAGGCGCTATTTTAGGCCCAACTGGTGTTGGAAAAACTAGAGTTTCTTTGTTATTAGCTGAAAGATTTAATACAGATATAATCTCCTGTGATTCACGACAATTTTATAGAGATATAAGGGTCGGGACATCTTCTCCTGATAATCTGATGCTTGATAATATACAGCATAATTTTATAGGACACTTAACTCTTTGGAAGAGTTATAGTATCGGGGATTATCAAAAAGATGCTTTTAAAAAACTTAATGAACTTTTTACCCGTCTTCCTATAGTTTTAATGGTAGGTGGGTCAGGTTTATATGGTAAAGTTATTACAAATGGGATAAATTATCTACCATTTATAACTAAAGAAGTTAGTAGAGATTTCCCTCTCAAAATTACATTGCAGGAAGAACTAAAAAAAAAGTATCATAGATTTCTTCGGGAAAAAGAAATTCTCAGATATTCTAATAGATCTATTTCTTCCTTTCATCAATTGATCACAATTGATCATTACTTTCATATATTTCAATTTGGCTTGAATTTTCCTAGAGATATTTTATATGATTGTATAAATAAGCGCGTAGAATCTATAATGAAATGTGGTTTTCTTGAAGAAGCTCAAGAGTGTTATTCTTTTAGATATTTAAATCCGCTACAAACTATAGGTTATAAAGATATTTTTAATTTCTTTGATGGAAAGATAAGTTTTGAGAAAACTATAGAAGAAATAAAAAAAAATACAAGACATTACGCTAAAAGACAACTGACATGGTATAAAAAGGAAAAAAAATTGCAATGGTTTATTGCTTATTTAGCGAATGAAATAATACAAAATGTTAAGAAAAAAATAGATTATATTATATACAAAATGTCTTAAATTTTGACTGTTTTTGGAATTTTTATATTTATACTTTATGGCAAAAGGGACGATTAAAGTAACGGCAGAAAATATATTTCCAATAATAAAAAAATTTTTGTATTCTGATAAAGAAATATTTTTTAGAGAAATTATTTCTAATGCTATTGATGCCACCTTAAAATTTAAAAAGCTTTCTCAATTAGGGGAAGCAAAAGAAGAAATTACAGAGACAAAAATAGAGATAAAAATAAATAAAAAAGAAAAAACACTTCATATTATCGATGAAGGAATTGGGATGAGCATTAAAGAGATCGATAAGTATATAAATCAAATTGCTTTTTCAGGTGCTGAAGAATTTATTGAAACATATAAAAATAAAGAAATCATAGGGCATTTTGGATTAGGTTTTTATTCAGCTTTCATGGTTTCAGATAAAGTAGAAATATTTAGTAAATCTTATATTAAAGAGATACCTTCTGCTTATTGGAGATCTGATGGATCTCCAATCTTTTTTCTAGCAGAAGGGGACAAAAAAGAGCGTGGAACAGAAATTGTTCTTCATGTCAATGATAAAGAATTTCTTGAAGAATCCCGAATTCATGCTCTTCTTTATAAATACTGTAAATTCATGCCTGTTCCCATTAAATTTGGAGATAGGGAAGATGAAGAAACAAAAATTAAGGTTGATAAGATAAGCAATGATTATACTCCGATATGGACTAAAAATCCGCTTCTTCTAGCTGAAGAAGATTATAAGGAATTCTACTCAAAACTTTATCCAACAGATAAAGATGAGCCATTATTTTGGATTCAGCTAAATATTGAACTTCCTTTCCATCTAACTGGAATTCTTTATTTTCCTAAACTAAAAAATAAGATAGAAATTCATAAAAATAAAATACACCTTTATAAAAATCAGGTGTTTGTTACTAATAATGTAGAAGGAATTGTTCCAGAATTTTTACATTTATTAAGAGGAATTATTGATTCACCAGATATCCCTCTGAATGTTTCTCGTTCAGATTTTCAATCTGATGAAGCTGTAAAAAAAATAGCTGGATATATTACTAGAAAAGTAGCAGATAAATTCAATAGTATTTTTAAAAATGACAGATCTCTTTATGAAAAGAAATGGGAAGATATTAAAATTATTATTGAACACGGAATGCTTAGTGAAGAAAAATTTTTTAAAAAGGCCAATGATTTCTTTCTATATATGACTGTAGATGGTAGATATTTTACGTTTGATGAGTTTACTGAAAGAATAAGAGTAACACATAAAAATAAAGAAAATAATAAACTTATATACTTATATTCTTCAAATAAAGAAACGCAATATAGCTACATTAAATTGGCGAAAGATAAATCTTATGAAGTATTATTACTAGAGGATCCTTTAGGACCTCATCTAATTCAGAAACTTGAAGTTTATCATAAGGATATTTTTTTCACTCGAGTAGATGCAGATTCTATAGAAAACCTCTTTAAAAAAGAAGAAATAAATATTTCAATATTATCTGAAAATGATAAAGAAATTCTTAAAAAGATATTATCGAAAACTATAGATACGCATAAATTTAGTATTTTTTTGGAAAATTTAGAAAGTAAATCATTCCCTTTTATTATTACTGTTCCTGAATTTATGCGTAGGATGAAAGATATGAGTAAAGCTGGAGGATATAAGAATTCAGAAGCATTACCAGATGTATACCATCTAAAGGTAAATTCAAACCATGAATTTATAAGAGTAATATTAAAAGAATTTAATCCTTCTTTGCAAAAAAAAATGATAGAAAAATCACTTTATTTAGCTATGCTTTCTAAGAATCTTTTAGTTGGAGAAGCACTAAGTAAGTTTGTAGCTTTATCATTCAATGAATTACTTGATGAAAATATATTATAGGATTTCTGTAAATTATCAGAAGAATAGGGCTTAAAAAATAGTTTTTATTTGGAGAGATGGCAGAGTGGCTTATTGCAGTGGTCTTGAAAACCAATGTGCGTAGGTTCAAATCCTACTCTCTCCGCATGATGAAATTTTGATACTGTGTTTTCTTCTCACCTTACCTCTCCGTATTTTTCATCAATTGTTTATATCCAAGATGAATTCTTTGATGTTCTACATCCATTTCTAAAACTACTGTTTCTATAATATCTCCTAACTTTAAAATATCTTGTTTAATTTTACATGCCAAATACGAGTGATGAATCATCCCATCTATCCCGTCTTCAAGTTCTACAAATATTCCGTAATTAGTGAAATGTCTAATCCTACCAAGATGGCTTGAACCTTCCTTATATTTCTCCTTAATTTTAAGCCAAGGATTTTTTGTAAGTTGCTTTATGCCCAAAGACATCTTTTTTTCTTTACGATCTAAAGTAAGTATAATTGCTTCTATTACATCATCTATTTTAATAAAGGATTTAGCCAATTTTAATTGATTTGACCATGAAATCTCAGATACATGAAGCAGAGCTTCTATACCAGGATGCTTTTCAAGCTCTACAAATGCTCCATATTCGGTTATAGCTATAACCTTACCTTTTATTTTATTTCCTATCTTTATATTTTTATCTAGTGAATTCCATGGATGTGGTAAAATCTGTTTTATTCCTAGTTGTATACGGTTTTTATCCTCATTAAAATCAATGACCACTACTTTGACCTTTTCGTTAATTTTAAGTACCTCTGACGCATGATTTATTCGGTTCCATGATAAATCACTATTATGCACTAAACCATCTACGCCTCCAAGATCGCAGAAAGCCCCATAATTCGTTATATTTTTTACTTTTGCTATGATGACCTGACCGGGCTGAAGTTCAGAAATAAATTTTTTCTTTTGTTTTTCTATCTCATCTTCTATTAAAGCTTTGTGAGAAACAACAATATTTTTAAATTCATTATTTATTTTTAATATTTTAAATTCCATAGACTTATTATAAACTTCACTATAAAAATTATCAAAGTTATAAAGGGGTTTAGGCTCTATCTGAGAACCAGGCATGAAAGCTTCTATATGTTCAAGGATTCTTACTATCATTCCTCCCTTTGTTCTACCAATTACTTTTCCAGTAATGATTTCTCTATTTTTATAAGCTTCTTTAGCGCGTTCCCAAGCTAGCCTAATTTTGGCTTTACGATGAGAAAGTATAAGTTGACCTTTATATATTTTTTCTACCATTACATCAATAAAATCTCCTACTTTTAGGTCTTTATTATTTCTAAATTCATTAATAGAAATAATTCCTTCAGATTTAAATTGTATATCAACAATAATTTCTTTATCTAAAATTTTTGTTATTACACCTCTCAATATTTCATATTTATTTATAGTATAAACACCTATTTCATTATAAATATCTCTGGCTTTAATATGATCTTCTTTTTTATTATCTTCATACGCATTCCAATTAAATTTGGATAAAATTGCATTTATAATTTCGTTTGTATTTTTAAGCATGCTATGAGAAAGTTTTGTCTATCTTATATTTTAGTTCATCCTTCGTTAATTTTTGTAAGGAAAAAAAACAGTTATAAGCTCCCTAGATCGGCTTCGAACCAATGACACCCTGATTAACAGTCAGATGCTCTAACCAACTGAGCTACTAGGAATGAATATCAAATATAGCTATTCATTTTAATTTTAGCTAAGTAAAGTCACCTATATAAAAAAAATCATCAGATATTCAATGAGGTAAGAGGTAAATGAATGGATTTTTTTCACAATTTCAGCTATTAAGGTTAAACTATCAAGTATGATAGTAAGGTGATAAGGGAAATAAAAGACATCGTGGCCGAGTGGTTTAAGGCAAAAGTCTGCAAAACTTTGGACAGCGGTTCGAATCTGCTCGATGTCTCTTTGTTGAATACCTACTCGCACCTACACTTTCCCTTCAATAAGAATAATTATTTCGCCTTTAGGCTTGTTTTGTTTAAAAAAATCTAATATTTCTATAGAAGTCCCTCTCAGAATTTCTTCAAATTTTTTTGTAATTTCTTTACAAATTACTATTTTTCTCTTTCCTAAAAATTTTTCTATATGTAAAAATAAATCTACTATTCTATGTGGCGACTCATATAATATACAAGTTCTTTTTTCTTCAGAGAGTTCTTTTAATTTTTTATCTATTCTTTTTTTAGTAAAAAAAAATCCCAGAAAGACAAACTCGTGAATTGGCATACCTGAAATTACTAAAGCTGGAACAAAAGCAGTAGGGCCAGGTAAACATTCTACCTTTATATTATTTTCTATGCACTCTCTAATAAGCAAGAATCCAGGGTCAGAGATTGCTGGTGTCCCTGCATTGCTTATTAGAGAAAGAACTAAATTTTCTTGAAGTTTTTTTATTAGAAAAGGAATAATTTTGTGCTCATTATGTTTATGATAAGGGAATATAGGCTTGTAAATATCATAATGATATAATAATTTTTTAGAATTATTTATATTTTCAGCTAGAATACAATCACTTTTTTTAAGTATCCTTAGAGCTCTAATAGTAATATCTTCAAGGTTTCCAATAGGAGTTGAGAGAATGTAAAGCATATCTCATTAAGTTATGATCTTTTATTTTTGGGAAACGCCTTTTAAATTATACGACAAAAAACTATTGAATAGTTGGATAACCTCGTTGATAAAGTATGAAAAGGTAATTTTAGGAGAAATAAATTTCATTTATTGTAATGATGAATATTTATTCATGATAAATAATAAATATCTCAATCATGCTTTTTATACTGATGTGATCACTTTTAACCATGTTAAAGATGCAAAAATATATGGCGATATTTTTATTAGTATAGATAGAGTAAAGGAAAATGCTTTAAAGTGGGGGTTTTCGTTTGAAAAAGAACTTTATCGCGTGATGATTCATGGAATATTACATTTATTATCCTATAAAGATAAATATCATATTGAAAAATTTATTATGCAAGATAAAGAGAATTTTTACTTAGATTTACTTTTTTTTAAAAATGTTTTATGATGTAATTGTAGTAGGTGGAGGGCATGCTGGGGTAGAAGCCTCTTCTATTATAGCTAGAATGGGATCTTCCGTATTGCTAATAACTATGAATTTTCAAACTATTGGTCAGATGTCATGTAATCCATCAATGGGAGGAATTGCTACAGGACAAATTATTAGAGAAATTGATGCTTTAGGAGGATTCTCTGGGATTATCACTGATCATACTATGATTCAGTTTAGAATGTTGAATCGCTCTAAAGGGCCAGCGATGTGGAGTCCAAGGGCTCAATTAGACAGAATGCGGTTCTCTAATAATTGGCGCTTTACCTTAGAATCTATTCCAAAAATAGATTTTTGTCAAGATTCAGTAGTTGAACTTTTGATTAGAAATGAAAAAGTATGGGGAGTAAAAACAGCACTTGGCGTAGAAATTAAAAGTAAAGCTGTAATATTAACTAATGGAACTTTTCTTAATGGCCTCATCCATGTTGGAGAAAAAAAATTTAGTGGTGGGCGATTTTCTGAAAAATCGACTACAGGACTTTCCCTACAGCTAAAAAGTTTAGGTTTTGATATTGGTAGAATGAAAACTGGAACATCGCCTAGAGTAGATGGTAGGTCATTAAATTATTATGAAATGATTGAACAACATGGCGATGAAAATCCTAAAAAATTTTCTTATTTAGATACTCCTCCTTTAGTTAAACAATACAGTTGTTATATAACTTATACTTCTGAAGTAGTACACGATATCTTACGATCTGGGTTTGATCGTTCTCCGATGTTCAATGGTTCTATCATGAGTAAAGGCCCACGTTATTGCCCATCTATAGAAGATAAGATATATAGATTCTCTAATCGGGATCGGCATCAAATCTTTGTTGAACCTGAAGGATTGAATACAACTGAGGTATATGTAAATGGTTTTTCAACTTCTCTTCCACAAGAATTACAATTTGATGCTTTGCAAAAAATTACTGGATTTGAAAAAGTTAAAATACTAAAACCAGGTTATGCTATAGAATATGATTATTTTTCTCCGATTCAGTTATATCACTCATTAGAAACAAAAAAAATAAAAAATTTATTTTTTTCAGGACAAATAAATGGGACTACAGGATATGAAGTAGCAGCGGCACAAGGGTTAATAGCTGGTATTAACGCTTATTTAAAAATTAATGATAAAGCTCCTTTTGTTCTTCTCCGCAATGAGGCTTATATTGGCGTATTAATTGATGATTTAGTAACTAAAGGTGCTGATGAACCATATCGTATGTTTACTTCTAGAGCAGAATATAGAATTTTGCTTAGACAAGACAATGCAGATGAGCGTTTAACTCCATATGCCGTTGCTTTAGGGTTAGTAGAAAATAACAGATTAAAAAAGCTTGAAGAAAAACTAAATAAAGTAGAGAAATGTGTAAGTTATTTAAATAGAGAAATAAGAACACTAAATAAAATAACTCAACCAACTAGAATAGCGACCCTACTTTCTAGACCAGAAATTTCCTACGAAGATTTATTTTTTTTACCAGAAATTAAAGAATATGGTAAATTTAATAAATTAAAGGAAGAAGAATGGCAGCAAGTTTCAATACGAATTAAATATAAAGCTTATATAGAGCGTGAAAGAGAAATAGCTCATAAACTAATACGCCTTGAAAAGCTTCATCTTCCTGAAAAATTTGACTATAAAACAATAAAGGCATTATCTGTTGAAGCACAAGAAAAACTTAATGCACTATCTCCTCATTCTATAGGACAAGCTTCTAGAATTAGTGGGGTTTCTCCTGCTGACATTAGCACACTTCTTATTTATATGAGAAGATAATATAGCTTTACACGCTAACAATAAAATTTATTCCTAAAAAAGGAATAAAAATTATTTTAATTAAAATTTTAGAATCTTGTATAATTTTTGGATGATTTAGAACTCTATCTATAATAGACTTTTCATTGCCTTCAGATACATAATGTATTTTAAAAAAATAATTACCATCAAACATTATTGTATATTGTATAGTTTTTTCTATAAAATATCTTATTTCATAGAACGGAGTAGGATAAAAACTAATGGAATTTTTATACCCCATGTCGTGCCAAAGTTCTTCAGATATATGTGGAGCAAAAGGTGCAATTAATATGATAAAAGGTTCTAAAATAGATATTTTTCTACATTTTATTGCACTTAACTCATTTACTGCAATCATAAAAGCACTTATCGTTGTATTTAACGAAAAACAAACCATATCTTCTCTTACTTTTTTAAGGATTAGATGTAATATTTTAAATTCTATAAAGGATGGATTAGCATCTTCTATAAAAAAGTATCCTTTTTTATGATACATAGTATATAGTTTCTTTATGAAATTGTGGACACCATTAATTCCTTGGTCATTCCACGGTTTATCTTGTTTAATAGGACCAAGAAACATTTCATATAAACGGAGTGTATCAGCTCCGTATTGGAAGCAGATTTTATCTGGATTTATAACATTATATTTTGATTTTGACATTTTTTCTACTACTCTTTTACATAAGAATTGTCCATTTTCTGTTATTAAATCTGCTTTATAAAATTCTTTACGCCATTTTTTAAATTTTTCTATATCAAGAATGTTATAATTCTTTAGAAGATGGATGTCAATGGGTATATTTTGTATATTTTGGATATTTTTTATGAGACCAGCAGATAAAAATTTATGTGTATCAAAAATTCTTGCTACAAAAGCAGAGTTTCCTAAAATCATCCCTTGGTTAATCAATTTTTGGAAAGGTTCTTCTGTGTTTATCCATTGATGATCTTTAAGAAAAAAATGCCAAAAACGGGCGTAAATTAAATGCCCTGTTGCATGCTCTGCACCACCAATATACAAATCTACATTCTTCCAATAAGATTCATTATCTAGAAATGATTCTTTTATTTTTGTATTCATATAACGAAGCATATACCAACTAGAGCCAGCCCACCCAGGCATTGTGCTTGTTTCAATAGGAGATATATTTTTTTTATTTATTAGATTGTTATCTACAACTTCTTTTTTTATTTCATCCCAATGCTTGGCTCTTTTTAAAGAGATGGCTCCATCTTCAATAGTAAGATATTTATCTATATTAGGCAATAATAAAGGTAATTTATTTTCAGGAATTCCACAAGGAATTCCACAAGGAATTCCATTCTTTTTATAAAAGATAGGAATTGGCTCTCCCCAATACCGTTGTCTTGAGAAAACTACATCACGCAAACGATAGTTTGTCATTCCATATCCTACACCTTTTTCTATCATTTTTTTTATCGAACTCTCCATAGAATGTGCTCTATTGATACTATCACGGTGAGCAACTATAACGGTTGCTGAGTCATTACAATCATTTATATAAATAGGAATTTCATTTTTTGTAAAAGGATTTTTTGCATAAAGACCTATAAATATACCATAGTGAAATTCGGATATTCTAATCCGTTCATTTCTGTTTTTAATTTTCTGCTTGTATTCTTCCACTTTTTTTTTGTATCTATCTGTAACAATAAATTTAATTATAGGATGTTCAGGAGCTAATAATATAAAACTAACTTCAAATATTGTATATGGTTGTTTGGTAAAGATTTCTAGGCATAAAGAATAAGTAATAATCGAGAAAAATAATTTTGCTCCATAGCAGCTGCTTATCCAGTGACTCTGAGTTACTTTAAGTGCATCTGGCCATTCTATTTCATTTAACCCAGACAATAGCCTTTCAGCATATGAAAGGATACGCATGCTCCATTGCATCATTTTTTTTTTATAAACGCAATATCCTCCTCGTTCACTTCTCCCATTTTTTACCTCATCATTTGCTAAAACTGTCCCTAAGTCTTTACACCAATTTACAATAGATCTTGATCGATAAGCAATTCGAAAATTTTGTAATATCTCTTCTTGCTTATTAAAAGAGAATCTTTTCCATGCTTTATTTGAAAATTTTTTAATTTTTTTTACAGAAGAAGCTTTTACCTTCCAATTGCCTTCTTTTTCAAATATTTTTGTTAATTCAACTATATAGCGAGTTTTTTTAAGTTTTTTGTCATACCACGAATTAAAAAATTGTAGAAAAATCCATTGTGTCCATTTATAATAATCAGGATCACTTGTTTTTATTTCTCTTGTCCAATCAAAAGAAAAACCTAATTTTTCAAGTTGTTTTTTATATCTTTTTATGTTGGTAGCAGTGGTTATACTTGGATGAGTCCTAGTTTGAATAGCATATTGTTCGGTTGGAAGTCCAAAAGAATCAAATCCAATAGGATGAAGAACATTATATCCTTCAGATCGTTTAAATCTCGCATAAATATCTGATATTATATAACCTAATGGATGTCCAACATGTAGGCCTGAGCCTGATGGATAAGGAAACATATCTAATACATAACACTTTTTCTTTATGTCAGTATTTTTTGCTTCAAATATTTTTGATCTTCTCCAGTAAGCTTGCCAAAGATGTTCTATTTTTTTAAAAGGATATTTCATTATGTAAGTTCTGCATGATATAAAAATACTATTTTAGTATTAGCGTTTTAAATACAGTAAGCAATGGAAAAATTACGAATAGGAGAGAAAACCATTTATTATTATCGTGAATAATAAGCACTATTCTTTTATAGTAGACAAAGATCAAGAACCTTTACGCATTGATAAATTTTTACTGAATAATATATCTAATTTTACACGTTGTAAAATACAAAATTCTTTACAGGCAGAAAAAATTTCTGTAAATAATTTTTTAGTTAAGAAAAATTATCGTGTAAAACCATTAGATGTAATCAGGGTTATGCTAGATAACCCTGAAGAAATCCTTCCAGAAGATCTTTCTTTAAATATTGTATACGAAGATGATGTTTTAGTTGTCATTAATAAACCGTATGGCATGGTAGTTCATCAAGTAACTGGAAACCATAAAGTAACACTTTTGCATGCTATTAAATCTCATCTAAATAAAATAGGCATGAGATCTAAACCTTTTCGCATGGGCATTGTGCATAGACTTGATAAGGAAACAAGTGGATTGCTTATTTTTGCTAAAAATGATTTTTCTCTACAACATTTAACTTATCAATTTTTTACACGCAGTGTATACAGGCGTTATCTAGCGCTTGTTTGGGGAAATTTAGAGGGATATGGAACTATGAAAGGCTATATTGGGAGAAGTTTTATAGATAGAAGACGTATGGAAATTTTTAGATCTTTTGGAAAGCATTCAGTTACTCATTATAAAGTTTTAGAAAAGCTTAATATTGTTACGCTTGTATCTTGTCGCATAGATACAGGAAGGACACACCAAATAAGAGCACATTTGACGCATTTAGGAAATCCAATTTTTAATGATATCAGTTACGGAGGAAGAAATAATAAACAAAAAAAAATAGTTAAAAATTGTTTTTCTATTTTGCAGGGACAGTTTTTACACGCTCAAGCTTTCATTTTTATTCACCCAATCACTGGAAAAACTATGCATTTTGAGATTCCTTTACCTCAAAAAATGTATGAGGTATTAGAGAAATTTCGTAATTATAGATGTGTAAAAAAATAATATTGTTTCTTCTTTTTCTTTTTATTTTTTCTTCTTCTTTATTGCCACTAACCTTTTTGGCTTCTTAGTTTAATAGGATAGAATATGGGAATCCGGGTCTCAAGATATAGGTTCAAGTCCTATCGAAGTCACATTTAAGTTAAGGTGCCTTAGCTCAGTTGGTTAGAGCAATGGACTGAAAATCCATGTGTCACCAGTTCGAGCCTGGTAAGCACCACGTGATAAAATTCAATTGTTGTATGGAGGTTTAGATATGAAAAATAAATTATCTTTGATTATGATACAAAACGAAATTTCTATCATAAATGGACCTAATTTAAATCTTATTGGTAAACGAGAACCTTCTCTTTACGGAGAGATATCGATGAAAAATTACTTTCTGAAACTTATAGAAAAACCATATTTAAAAAATATTACTTTGAGTTACACTCAAAGTAACCATGAAGGGGAAATTATTGAGTCTTTACATGAAAAAGAAGGTTCCGTTTTAGGCATTGTTTTGAATGCAGGCGCTTATACCCATACTTCATTAGCAATCGCAGATGCTATTCGTTCTATTTCTGTCCCTATAGTTGAAGTACATATTACTAATCCTTATAATAGAGAAAAATTTCGTAAATTTTCTTTTATATCATCTATTTCTAAGGGATCTATTTGTGGGTTTGGGATGTATTCTTATGAATTGGCTATTATAAGTTTTATATTAGGATCCTAAACTACCTCTAAAATAGAATAGTTTTTTTTGCCCTGCTGAAGCAGAATGTAGCGATTTGCAATAATAGAATTTTCATTCAAAACAGATTTATCATCTACCTTTTCTCTATTAACAAATAGAGATTTTTTTTTCAAAACCCGTATAGCTTCTCTTTTAGAGAAAAAAAATCCACTATTATCTGTTAATGCTTCTATAATAGAAAGACCTCTTTGCAAAAGACATCTATGAATTTGGAAATTAGGAATTCCCTGAAAAACAGATAAAAATGTTTTTTCATCTAATGATGCAAGAGATCGTCTCGGCTCTGCTCCAAATAACAAATTGGATACTTTCAGTGATTTCTTATAGTTTCCCTCTCCATGAATCCATTTTGTCATGTTTTTAGCTAGAGTTTTTTGTAGAATTCGTTTGTATGGAGATTTATTATGATTATATAATAAATGATCTATTTCTTTTTTCTTAAGAAGAGTATAGTACTTAATAAAGCGGCTTGCTTCCTTATCTGACACATTGAGCCAGAATTGATAAAATTTATAAGGAGATGTTTTTCTATAGTCAAGCCATATATTTTCATTATTATCACTCTTTCCAAATTTAGTTCCATTAGATTTAGTTATTAGGGAAAATGTTATACCGTGCGCTGTTCTGCCAGTTATTCTACGAATAAGTTCTATTCCTGTAATAATATTCCCCCATTGATCGGAACCTCCAATTTGGAGAGGGCAATTTTCATGTATGTAAAGATGATAAAAATCATAGGCTTGTAGTAGTTGATAAGTAAACTCTGTAAATGAAATTGATTCTGCCATTAAACGGGATTTAACAGAATCCTTAGCCATCATATAATTTATCGTTAGGTTCTTTCCAATGTCTCTAACAAAATTTAGAAATGATAGATTGCCTATCCAATCATAATTGTTTAGTAATTTAGTTTTATCTCTTTTAAAGAGCTCTAATTGTTTTTGTATGCAATGTGTATTGTGTAGTAAAATTTCTTTATCCAGCAATGTTCGTTCTTTATGTTTTTCTGATGGGTCTCCTATCATTCCTGTTGCTCCCCCTATAATAATTAAAGTTTTATGACCAAATCTATGAAAATGTTCTAACATCAAAATAGTAAGAAAATTACCAATTTGTAATGAATCAGAGGTAGGGTCAAATCCAATATAGAGTGTATTTATCTCTTTTTTTAACTGTTCCTTAATTCCTCGCGTAGACTCACAAAGTAACCCCCGCCAAGCTAATTCTTTTAGAATATCTTTCATTAGTAACAAAACTATTAAACAAATATTTTTAATCCTTTCTACCCAATCATTTTTCTATCATCAAAAGATGAGAGACTCTTTCTATTCGCTATATGAAAATTAAAATTTTTGACACATCTTTACGAGATGGTGAGCAGATTCCTGGCTTCAAATTAGAAGACTTTAATAAGGTAGAAATTGCTAGGCAACTTGAAAAACTGGGCGTAGATGTTATTGAAGCAGGTTTTCCTATATCAAGCCAAGGTGATTTTAAATCTGTAGTAGAAATTTCTCATGCTGTTTCTACTACAATTATTTGTGTTTTAACAAGGGCAATGAAGAAAGATATTGAAATCGCAGCAAAAGCTTTAGAAGGGGCTAAGCAAGCTCGTATACATACTGGCCTTGGAACTTCAGAGTGTCATATCCATTATAAATTTAATAGGATGCCAGAAAAAATTATTGAGCAAGCTGTTGAATCTGTAAAATATGCTAAGCGGTTTGTAGAGGAGGTAGAATTCTATGCTGAAGATGCAGGCAGAACCAAAAATGAATTTCTCGCATTAATTTTTGAAGCAGTAATTAAAGCTGGGGCAACTATATTAAATCTTCCTGATACTACTGGTTATTGTTTGCCAAAGGTATATGGAGAAAAAATACGCTATATTAAAGAAAATGTGAAGGGCATAGAAAAAGCCATTATTTCTACGCACTGTCATAATGATTTAGGGTTGGCGACAGCTAATTCTTTGGAAGGGATTATAAATGGAGCACAACAAGTAGAATGTTGTTTAAATGGATTAGGAGAACGCGCAGGAAATACAGCTCTTGAAGAAATTGTTATGATTCTTAAAGAACATCATAATTTAGGTTATGAAACGAATATTAAAACAGAATTGCTTGGTAAAACCAGTACATTTTTCAGTAAATATACTGGTTTTACATTACAAGCGAATAAAGCAATAGTAGGTTCTAATGTTTTTGCGCATTCTTCAGGAATTCATCAAAATGGACTTATGAAAAACCGGAAAACTTATGAAAACATTGATACTCAAAAAATAGGTATAAAGGAAACACGTATAATTCTTACGCCTAAAAGTGGCAAATCAGCTCTCATCTTTCGATATAAGAAGCTTGGTTATGTTCTTTCAAATAAGAATATATATTCCTTATATTCCTTATATCTCAAGTATGCTGATAAAAAAAAGGAAATACAAGACGAAGATATAAAAATGATGTTAAAAATAGCAAAATTTTCTACTGCTATTTATGTTTAGAATAAATATATGTCAAAAACCTTATTTGAGAAGGTCTGGGAATCTCATATTATAGATTCTATCCCTAAAGGACCTTCAGTTCTTTATATTGATAGGCATTTTATTCATGAAGTTACTAGCCCTCAAGCTTTTGAAGAACTTAAAACCCGTGTTTTACTAATTTTTAAAAAAGAAAGAATGATTGCCACAGTAGATCATAATGTTCCTACGAAAAATCAGCATCTTCCTATACTTGACACTCTTTCAAAAAAACAAGTTCAAATTCTTTTTGAAAACTGTAAAATAAATGGAATAGATTTTTTTGGTTTGCTTCATAAAAATCAAGGAATAGTTCACATTATTGGCCCAGAACTTGGTTATACTCTCCCTGGAATGACAATTGTATGTGGGGATAGTCATACATCTACCCATGGTGCTTTTAGTGCAATAGCTTTTGGAATTGGTACTCGCCAAGTTGCTATGGTAATGGCCAGTCAATGTTTAGTGCAGAAAAAACCAAAACAAATGCGTATCCATTTAATAGGACTAACTAAAATTAGTGTTTCTCCTAAAGATGTAATTTTGTATATTATATCTAAAGTTGGAACTGATGGTGCTGTAGGCTATTTTGTTGAATATTCTGGTAAGATTTTTCGTAAGATGAGTATGGAAGGAAGAATGACTATATGTAATATGAGCATAGAAATGGGAGCTAAAGGAGGTCTTATTGCTACAGATAAAACTACATTAAATTATTTTAATAAAATTAAATTCATCCCTAAAAATATATTATTAGAGGAGGCTCTCTATTATTGGAGACGTCTATATACAGATACAGATGTTTTTGTAGATAGAGAATATCATTTTTATGCTTCTGACATATCTCCTATGATAACTTATGGAACAAATCCAGGGATGAGTTTTAATATTATTAGTAGAATACCAAAAAATAATGTAGATCCTCAGCAATATATGGGCTTTAAAGCAGGATATTCTCTAATCGGTTTACCGATACAATATGTTTTTATAGGAAGTTGCACTAACTCTCGCATAGAAGATTTACGAATTGTAGCTCACGTAGTAAAAAATAGAAAAAAGGCTTTTCATGTTTTAGCTTTGATAGTTCCTGGATCTAGACAAGTAGTATCTCAAGCTAAAAAAGAAGGTCTAGATATTATACTGAAACAATCTGGATTTGAGTTTAGGGAGCCTGGATGTTCTGCTTGTTTAGGAATGAATGAAGATAAACTACCTTTTGGTGCTTATTGTATATCTACTTCAAATAGAAATTTTATTGGGCGCCAGGGATTTGGGGCTCGTACTTTATTAGCTAGTCCGCTAGTAGCTTCTATTGTAGCTATAGAAGGAAAAATTATTGATGTAAATAAACATATGAGCAAAATTGAAAGATATGGAAAAAATTGAAAGATTAGAATCAAGAGCAATACCTCTTCCTATAGAAAACATAGATACAGATCAGATTATTCCGGCACGGTTTTTAAAGTCTTCTAAAAGACAAGATTTTGGAAAAAATTTATTTAGAGATTGGAAATATTCTAATAAAGGACATATAAAAGAAAACTTTATTCTTAATAATTCAAGATTTTCAGGTCAAATATTATTAGTAGGGAGAAATTTTGGTTCTGGTTCTTCCCGAGAACATGCTGCTTGGGCGCTTTTTGACTATGGATTTCGTATCGTAATTTCAAGCTTTTTTGCTGATATTTTTAAAGAGAATGCTCTAAATAATGGATTATTGCCTGTAGAAATATCAGAAAGGTATCTGAAATACCTTTTTAAAACAATTTTTTACAATAGACATATACTATTTTCTGTCTCTTTATATAGACAAATTATTAAAATAGAAAAATCATTTTTTTATGATTATTTTTCAATGGAGAAATATAAAAAAACTTGTGTCCTAATCGGACAAGATGATATAGATTTTCTTATTAGCTTAATATATAAAATAAAAACTTTTGAAAAGAAAATTCATTTTTGATGATAAAGAAAATAGCAATTTTAGGTGGAGATGGAGTTGGAGATGAAATTACGACACAGTCTATCAAAGTTTTAAATGCTATAGGAAAAAAATTTCATCATAACTTTCTCTATGAAAAGGGTTTAATAGGAGCTATAGCTATCGATAAAATTGGAAACCCACTACCTGATGAAACTTTATCTATTTGTATAGATAGCGATGCAATCTTATTTGGTGCTATTGGCGATCCAAAGTATGATCAAGATCCCAATTTTAAAATAAGGCCGGAAAAAGGGTTACTAAAGATTAGATTAGGATTGAATATTTATTGTAATATACGGCCTGTTATTACATATAATGCTCTTCTAAGGCGTTCTCCTCTTAATACAGAAAGAGTAAAAGGAATAGATTTTCTCGTATATAGAGAACTTATCGGAGGAATTTATTTTGGAGATAAGGGAATCTCTCTATACGATAAAAGAGCATATGATTATTGTTTTTATTCTGTTGAGGAAATACAGCGCATAGCTCATATTGCCTTCAAAGAAGCAATTTCACGTAATAAAAAGCTAACTTTGGTAGATAAAGCTAATGTTATGGAAACTTCAAGACTATGGCGTGAGACTATTAAAACAATGGCGAAAGATTATCCTAAAGTAGTCGTTGACTTTCTATTTGTTGATAATGCAGCCATGCAAATTCTTCTTAATCCTAAAAATTTTGATGTTATTTTAACTGATAATATGTTTGGCGATATTTTATCAGACGAAGCTAGTGTAATATCAGGTTCTATCGGATTATTACCTTCAGGTTCAATAGGAGATAAAAATGCTCTTTTTGAGCCTATTCATGGTTCTTACCCACAGGCTGCTGGAAAAAATATAGCTAACCCTTTAGCGTCCATTCTTTCAATATCTATGATGCTGGATTATCTGAGACTACAAAAAGAGGCGAAATTCGTAAGAAAAGCCGTATACAATTCTATCATTTATCGAAAATCTACATTTGATATTTCCTCTTTTTATCCTATTTCTACAGAAGAAGTAGGTGATTTTATTGTTCAAGAACTCTTATAAAAACCAGGTACTCTAATTAAGCTAGATGAAGTGATGTTCACATTAGTTATATTTGCCTTATAATATAAAGTCTGCCCCAATGCATAATTTTGTTAAAGGTAAAATATTACAAATCATAGGTCCTGTAGTCGATGTAATTTTCGAAGATTCTTCTATACTTCCGAAAATATATGATGCACTAAAAATAGTTAGGTCTGAAAAAGACAGTTTAATATTAGAAGTCCAACAACATATTGGAGAAAATACTGTCCGTTCTATTGCAATGGATACTACTGAAAGATTAGAAAGAGGAGAAGAAGTGATTTGTCAAGGAGCACCAATAAGCATGCCTATTGGTGAAGAAATTAACGGGAGAATATTAAATGTAGTTGGTCAGGGAATTGACGGATTATACGATTTTGGGAAATGTAAGCGGTGGCCTATTCATAGGCCAGCTCCAAAATTTAGAGATATTTCTACTACTATTGAGGTATTGCATACAGGAATTAAAGTTATAGATTTAATAGAACCATATTCAAGAGGAGGTAAAATTGGGCTTTTTGGCGGCGCAGGAGTAGGGAAAACAGTCTTAATTCAGGAACTTATTCATAATATTGCTAAGCAGCATGGAGGTTTTTCTGTATTTGCAGGGGTAGGAGAAAGAACGAGAGAAGGAAATGACCTTTTGCGTGAAATGTTAACTTCTGGAATTATTCGCTATGGAAATAGCTTTATGCATTCTTTGAGAGAAGGAAAGTGGGATATTTCAAAAGTAGATAAAAAAGAACTTAAAAAATCTAGAGCAGCTTTTGTTTTTGGTCAAATGAATGAGCCTCCTGGTGCAAGAGCTAGAGTGGCCCTTTCTGGACTTACTCTAGCTGAATATTATAGAGATTTTTATACAAAAGATGTACTGTTTTTTATTGACAATATTTTTCGTTTTACTCAAGCTGGTTCTGAAGTTTCGGCATTATTAGGAAGAATGCCATCAGCTGTTGGTTATCAACCAACATTAGCCTCTGAAATGGGCTTGATGCAGGAGAGAATTTCTTCTACTAAAAATGGGTCTATTACTTCCGTCCAAGCAATATATGTCCCAGCAGATGATTTAACAGATCCTGCTCCAGCTACTACATTTTCTCATTTAGACGCTACTACAGTGCTATCTCGAAAAATTGCTTCTTTAGGAATTTATCCATCAGTAGATCCTTTAGATTCTACTTCACGTATATTGTCCCCTGAAATTGTTGGTCTGGAACATTATAGGTGTGCGCAAAGAGTTAAGGAAATTTTACAACGGTATAAGGAATTGCAAGATATCATTGCTATTTTAGGCATGGATGAGCTTAGCGAAGAAGATAAACAAACTGTATATCGTGCAAGAAAGGTACAAAGATTTCTCTCTCAACCATTTCATGTTGCTGAACAGTTTACTGGATATCAAGGGGAATGTGTAGATATTAAAGAAACTATATATGGGTTTTCTCTTATTCTAGATGGGGAGCTAGACTATCTACCAGAGGCAGCTTTTAATTTAAAGGGAACTATAGATCAAGTGATAAAATCAGGAGAAAATATGTTGAAATAATCTTAATATGAAATTATTCATTTTAACGCCTGAAAAAACAATTTATGAAGGGGAAGCTATAAGTTTGCAGGTGCAGGGTCAAGATAGTTCTTTTCAGTTGCTTGAACATCATGTTTCTATGATAGCTTTCTTAAACGAAATAAATCTACAACTCCAACTTTATCAAGAAAAATCAATAGACCATTTTTTGATTTTAGAAGTAAAAAATGGGATTTTAGAAGTAAAAAATGGGATGGTGAAGATTCTTGTAAATTCATAATTAATAGTATTTCCTTATTCTTTCTTTCCATTATAAAAAATATATCTCCACCCTTTAATGTTCCTACTAATGCCATAAGAATTGGTGATCGTAAATAAAAAATTTAATGATTCTTTTTAAATTAGAAGAACGAAAGTCTTTTTCTCTCATAAAGTATCAATTGTAATGTATTGATTGTTTTTGAGTATATATAAAAAAGTAATAAGTGTTCTCCCATAATTCTTGTATAAAACTTACTCTATTTTTAACTGTTTTGATGATCCATGTTTATTTAAATGATCGATGGGTTTTTTTTGAAGCATATTGCTCCAGATTTCTGAACTCTTTTTAAGGAGAATTTTTTTTCTAATTCTTTAACAATTCTTTTTTCTCCATCCCGTTTACTTAATTTTCCACCAGAAGTCTTTAAAAGAAGAGGTAGATGAGCAAACAAAATATGTAATGGCATACCCTTGATCGTCTACCACATTAGTGATAGGATTTTTATTTCATCATATACGTAAATTAATTTATCTTTAGGGGTTTTAAAACGAATCTTTGGTGTCGAGAGAGAGAATTGTTCATTTGGAGGCGTGTATTTTGCGATCTTTTCCTCATCTATACTTAAACCACACCCTTATATTTTTCATAGTATTTGTGATAATAATTTAGTATATGAAAACAAGAAAATAGAAGATCATTAAACCTGAGTGGCGGAATGGTAGACGCTTTGGACTCAAAATCCAATGGTAGCAATACTGTGTGAGTTCAAGTCTCATCTCAGGCACAAGAGAAGAAGAGAAGAAGAGAAGAAGAGAAGAAGAGAAGAAGAGAAGAAGAGAAGAAGAGTAGCGGGGACAGGAATTGAACCTGTGACCTTTAGATTATGAGCCTAACGAGCTACCGTCTGCTCTACCCCGCGATTATATTTATTTTAATATACTTCTTTTTTTTTTAAAAGTGCAAGGGCAGCATTTTAAGCCTTGTATAAATTGCACCCGGAGCATCGTATATAAAATCATCCTTTCTATTGGATCTTCCATCATATACTACTCCATACAAAATAATCATCTACTTTTTTTTTACTTGATCTTCAGACTCTTGATATTAAAACAGATTTCTACTGACTTTATATTTAGTAGTTTATTTTTTCTTATAATACTTAGTATTTAAGATGAACAATGTCTTTATGCAATTTATACGTAATTTTTGCATTATAGCTCATATAGATCATGGTAAGAGCACTTTAGCGGATAGGCTATTAGAATTGACACAAACTATTAGCGAAAGAGATAGAAAAAATCAGCTACTTGATAATATGGAACTTGAAAGGGAAAGAGGAATTACTATTAAAAGTCATGCTATACAGATGGAGTATAAATATAAAGGAGTCAATTATATATTGAATCTTATTGATACTCCGGGACATGTAGATTTTTCCTATGAAGTTTCTCGTTCTATAGCTTCTTGTGAAGGAGCTTTGTTAGTCGTTGATGCAGTGAAAAGTATACAAGCACAAACTATTTCTAATCTTTTTCTTGCTTTAGATAAAAATTTAACTATTATCCCAATACTAAATAAAATTGATTTACCAGGAGCTAATACAGAAAAAGTGACTTATGATATAATGCATCTGATTGGATGCAGTGCGGAAGAAGTCATATTTTCCAGTGCAAAAGAAGGTAGAGGGATAGAGAAAATATTAGAGGCAATTATCTGCAAAATACCACCACCAAAAGGGAATCTTAAAGCACCTCTTCAAGCACTTATATTTGATTCTTTATATAATACTTTTAGAGGGGTAGAAGCTTATTTTAAAATTATTAATGGGCAAATTAGAAAAGGTGATAAGATTAAATTTATGTCTTCTGGAGTGATTTCTACGGCTGAAGAAATTGGTAATCTTAGATTGAAACACATTTCAAAAGATATTATAAGAAGTGGAGATGTAGGATATCTTTTATCAGGTATAAAAAATCCTACATCGATTAAAGTGGGAGATACACTCACTACTGCAAATAGTCCAACAAAAGTAGAAGGTTTTAAAAAAGTAAAACCAATGGTGTTTGCTGGTTTTTACCCGAAAAATACAGACGATTATGAAACTCTTAGAGTTTCTATAGAAAAATTACATCTTAATGATGCTTCATTCACTTTTTTTACTGAATCTTCTGTTTTTTTAGGTTTTGGGTTTCGTTGTGGATTTCTAGGTGTTTTACATTTAGAAATTATTCAAGAACGACTAGAAAGAGAATATGATATTTCTATCATAACTACTGTCCCCAATGTATCTTTTAAGGTTTTTCTTAAAAGTTCCCCAACTAAATATTTTTTGGTAAAAAATCCCTCTGATATGCCTGATATTTTCAAAATTGAAAGATTAGAAGAACCCTATATAAAAGCTTCTATCATTACCAAAGTAAATTATATAGGAGCTATTATGTCTCTATGTATTGAAAAGCGTGGAATAATTAAAAATCAATACTATCTCATGCCACAAAGAGTAGAACTTATATTTGAAATGCCTCTTTCTGAGGTTGTATTTAACTTTTATGATAGACTAAAAACAATTTCAAAAGGTTATGCTTCTTTTGACTACAGTCTATTAGATTACCGTCTTTCAGATATTGTTCTTATAAATATTCTCATAAATCATCAGTCAATCGACGCACTATCTTCCCTAGTGCATCGAAGTTATGCAGATAATATAGGTAAGAAAATGTGCAAAAAAATACTAGACATTATTCCTAGACAGCAGTTTGATATTTCTATTCAGGCAACTATTGAAAATAAAATTATTGCTAGAGAGACTATAAAATCCTTACGGAAGAATGTAGTAGCTAAATGTTACGGAGGAGATTTTTCTAGAAAAAGAAAGCTTTTGTTAAAGCAACAAAAAGGAAAAAAAAAATTACTAAAATTTGGGAGAGTAGAAGTTCCTCATTCTATTTTTATGGCTGTTCTTCAAATACAAGATGAAAAATAATGAGAAAATATCATTAGTAAAATCAATTGTATATTTACATTAAAATGTATGCTATTGTGGAAATAGCTGGGATACAATATAAAGTGTTCCCAGATAAATTACTCTATGTTCGACATTTAGGAGGTGTATATAATGAAGGGGAAAAAATCATCTTCAATCCTATTCTTTTATTAGGAAAAAAGCTTACAGATAAAATACAAGTAAAAGGTAAAATTATGGCACATATTAAAAATGATAAAGTAATTATTTTTAAGAAAAAAAGAAGAAAAGGATATCAGATTAAGAGGGGGCATAGACAAAAAATTTCAATTATTAAGATTATTTCTATTGATTAAATAATCATGGCTCATAAAAAGGGAGTAGGAAGTTCAAGAAATGGACGAGATTCTGAAGGAAATCGTTTAGGAATAAAGATATTTGGAGGGGAAGTAGCAGAAAAAGGAAATATTATAGTGCGTCAGAGAGGAACAAAATTCCATCCAGGAAAAAATGTCTTTATAGGGAAAGATCATACAATACATGCAGCTAAAAGTGGAATTGTAAAGTTTAAAAGTAAAAAAGGAAGATTATATCTATTAATTGAAGAGCAGCAGAATTTCTAATAGTCCAAAATATTAAATTTTTCGTAGTCTCGCTATTGGAATATGAAGTTGCTCTCTATATTTTGTTATAGTTCTTCTCGCTACATTATATCCCTTTTTCTTTAATATTACTGATATTTTTTCATCAGTAAATGGGTATTTCCGATCTTCTTTATTAAAGAATATTGAAATAATATATTTTACTTCAATATTAGAGACTTCTAATCCATAAGTATGAAAAATTTTTTCTGAGAATAAATCTTTCAATAAAAGAGTCCCATAAGGTGTTTCTATATATTTTCTATTTATTACACGGGATACAGTAGATATTTCTAGATGGAGATAATCAGCAATATTTTTCAGAGTCATAGGCCGTATTTTTTGCTTTTCTCCACTAAAAAAATATTCTTTTTGAAAATTTAAAATGGCTTTCATAGTAAATAGAAGTGTTTTTTTTCTTTGGTTTATCGCGTCGATAAACCACTTAGCTTTCTCTAATTTCTTTTTTATAAAGACTATGTTTTTTTTGTTTGGTAAATAATTTTCTTGAAATCTACGTAACATTTCTATATAAAAAGGAGTTATACAAAGTTTCTTTGTATTACTTTTATTAAGGTAAAGTTCAAGTAGGTCTTCTTCAATTCGCAAAAAAAAATCAGGTACTATTTGTATTGTATCAAAAGTATTTATTTCATCATACATTTTTCCTGGTTTTGGATTCAGACGTTTTATTTCATTAATGGCAGAATGTAGTTCCTGATGATTTAATTTAAGAATGTCTTTAATTTTTTTATATTGTTTATTACATAATAAATCAAAATTATCACTAATAATAAGCTTTGCAGTTATTATAGTAGGAGAGCATGGTTTATGTTTAAGTTGTATCAATAAGCATTCTCTTAAATTTCTAGCCCCTACTCCATATGGTTCAAGTTTTTGAACCAAACTAACAAGTTTTTCTATTTTGTATCTCTCTACCCTTTGTTCTATTATAAAAGCTATGTCATTAATTAATTCATTATATTCTCTCCGTAAATATCCTTCTTCATCTATATTACCTAAAATAAAATCAGCAACTATAAATTCCTCATCCGTTAATTTAAAATTACACAGTTGTGATCTAAGATGTTCATAAAAATTATTTTTTTTGGGAACAATATTATTGTTTCTTTTTCTTTTATTTACAGTCATATTAGTGTTGTATTCATCAGCAGCATAAATGTCACCGTCAATATTTTTATCAAACTCTAAAAGAGGATTTTCCTCTATTTCTTGAGAAATACGAGCTTCAAAAGCTAAAGTAGGTAACTCTATTAGTTTCATTAGATGAATTTGCTGTGGGAAGAGTTTTTGTTGTAGCTTCTGTTTAAAATTCTGCATTTTTAGGGGTTCGTGGGAAAGGAATAACATCCCTTATATTTCCTATTCCAGTAACAAATTGTACCAACCTATCAAATCCTAATCCAAAACCGCTATGAGGAACTGATCCAAAACGACGGATATCTAAGTACCACCAATATGGGTTCTCATATACATTTAAAGATTGCATTCTGTTTAATAATAGTTCATATCTTTCTTCTCTTTGTGATCCTCCTATTACTTCTCCAATTATAGGGAAAAGTATATCCATAGAACTAACAGTTTTTTCATCGTCATTTAAACGCATATAAAATGCTTTTCCATGTGCTGGAGCATCTAGTAATATTATAGGTAGACAAAAATATTCTACTAAATATCGTTCATGTTCAGATTGTAAATCTGACCCCCATTGTATAATATGTTTATGGCTAGCTAAAATAGTTATTGCTTCTGTATAGCTTATCCTATAATAGGAATGATCTATTATTAACTGTAGACGTTTTAATAGTGTCCCTTCTTTCCCATTGAGAAAATAGATATCTTCCTTGCATTTTTTTAATATTTTTAATATAAGAGATTTTAAAAAATCTTCAGCCAAATTAATATTATCTATAATATCGTAGAAAGCCATTTCAGGCTCTATCATCCAGAATTCAGATAAATGTCTTAAAGTATTAGAGTTTTCTGCTCGAAAAGTTGGTCCAAAGGTATAAATTTGGCCTAAGGAAGTAGCTGCAGTTTCTCCTTCCAGTTGTCCAGATACAGATAAATAGGTCTCTTGTCCAAAAAAGTCCTTTGTATGATCTATACATTGTTGATCATCTCTTGGTAAATCGTTTAAATTAAGAATGGATACCTTAAACATATCCCCTACTCCTTCAGCATCTAAAGAAGTAATAATAGGTGTATGCATATAAAAAAAACCCTGAGAATAAAAATATTCATGTGCATAAAAAGATAGTTTATGTCGAATTCGCATTATAGAACCAAATAACTTAGTTCTAAATCGTAAATGGGCTTGCTCTCTAAGTTTCTCTAATTTATGGGGTTTAGGTTGTAAAATTGTTTTATTAATTTCGCTAACAGAAACTTTGTTATAAATCTGAATAACTGTAGAAATTACCTCTGCTACTTGTTTTTTACCTGGACTTTCTGTAAGAATTCCTTTTATTTGCAAAGCTATACCTACAGTTATTTTTTTTAATATTTCTTTAGAAAAATTTGATTCCAAAACAATTATCTGCATATTTTTTAAAGTAGCTCCATCATTTAATACAATAAAACGATTACTTCGAAAGTAACGAACCCAACCATTGACAATGACCTCCTGAAAAATAAGGTTTTTTTTTTGTAGTAATTCTTTTATGTTCATCAGAATAAAAAATATAATAGTTCCTCAAATCATTTTCTGCACAAATTTCTAGATCTTTATACAAACTTAAAATAATGTCATTTTCATTTCCATGTAGACACCTTACAAATGCATGCATTTGTAATGTTTCTCTATTTTTTAGAATATTTGTGTATGTTAGAAGCTCTTTTTATAGAAGAAAATAAAGAAAAAGTAATAGAAGGTCTTAAAAAACGTGATTCTATAGAAATAGAAGTAATGTTATCTCTAATAAAGAAAATTTTATCCTTATTGGATGATAAAAGAAGAATACAAATAAAACTTGATGCTTTTTTTTTTATTTGAAGAAAATTTCACTACAAATAGGAAAAAAAGAAAAGGCAATAGACCTATATGAGAAATATTATACCATAAAAAAATATATAACTTATAGAAATTCTATACTCTCTTCAGTAAGTAAAGAACTCTTACAAAACTTACTTAGAATACCTAATATTCCACATGAATTCGTAAAGAAAGGCAATTCTTCTAGAGATAATGAGATTATCTATAAATATGGAAAGATTCATTTGGCTAAACAAATTGCACATTGGGATTTATGTCAAAAAATGGAACTTATAAATTGTGAATTGGGAGCAAAAATTAGTGGGTCTGGTTTTTCTATATATAAGGGAAAAGTGGCTAGGTTGCACAGAGCAATGATTGAATATTTTCTTGAATTCAATTTACAAAGAGGATACATAGAATATTCTGTCCCATTTTTAGTTAAACCTTTTTCTGCAAAAGCTACTGGCCAATTACCTGATAAAGAGAATCAAATGTATTATCTTTCTCAATCAAATCTCTATTTGATCCCAACAGGAGAAATTCCATTAATGAATTGTTATCGTGAGATAATTCTTAAAGAAAGTCAATTACCTATTAAAATTACTACTTATACGCCATGTTTTCGAAGAGAAGCTGGCTCTTATGGAACCAATGTAAGAGGCTTAAATCGTTTGCATCAATTTGATAAAGTTGAGATTATTCAAATCACTACTCCTGAATTTTCATATTATGCTTTGCAAGAAATAGTGCAGCATGTAAAAAAACTTTTAATTTCCTTAAAATTACCTTTTCGTTTACTTCGTTTGTGTGGGGGAGATATGGGTTTTACTTCTGCAATTACATATGATTTTGAGGTGTATTCTAACGCTCAAAATCAATGGTTAGAAGTTAGCTCTATATCTAATTGTACAGATTTTCAAGCTAATAGACTAAAACTACGCTATAAAAAAACCAATAGAGAAAAAACGCATATTTGCCATTCACTGAATGGGAGTTCCATAGCTATACAACGCGTATTAGCTGTGCTTCTTGAGAACAACCAAACAGATAAATCGATAGAGATCCCTGAAACATTAATTCCTTATACTGGATTTAAAGAAATTATTTTTTCTTAGATCATATATGAAAGTAACTTTGCATCTCGCTAATGTAAAAAAAACCATCTATTCATTTGAGATTCTTCCTCCATTAATTGGTCATAAAATACTAGATATTTTTAATACTTTATATCCTTTAATAGAATTTAATCCCACGTTCATTAATGTAACAGCTCATAAAGATGCTGAAAAGAGGTTAAGACGAATAGGGACAGTTTCAATATGTGGTGCTATCAGACATAAATATGAAATAGATGCTATTCCGCATTTCCTTTGTGGAGTTCTATCAAAACAAATGACAGAAAATGCTCTGATAGAGTTAAATTTTTTAGGGGTATACAATATTTTAATACTACGTGGTGATATAATGAAATCTTCTAGAGAAACAAATATAAATAGCTATTCTATAGAACTTGTTAAACAAATAGTAGCCTTAAACAAGGGTATCCTCCTGGATTTGAAAAATAGGCCTCCTTCTGATTTTTGCATTGGAGTAGCTGGATATCCAGAAAAACATTTCGAAGCACCTAATATGGAAGAAGATATTTTTAGACTTTATGAAAAAATTAAAGCAGGCTCCTATTATGTAATGACGCAAATGTTTTTTGACAACAATAAATATTTTGATTATATAGAGATAATGCGTTTTGCAGGCTTAGAAGTTGCCATTATCCCTGGTATAAAACCTATTTCTTCAATAGATCAACTTAAAAGCATTCCTTCTAATTTTTATTGTAATATTCCTCCAAAGCTTTGTAGTGATATTACAATATATAAAAAGGATATTTATCATATAGGAATAGAATGGGCAATTCAGCAATCAATAGAACTAAAAGAAGCAGGTATTCCAGTCATTCATTACTATACAATGAGTAAACCAGATAATATTTATCAAATTGTAATTGAACTTATTGAACGAATGTAATTGTAATTTAGTAAGGTCATTTTAGGAAACTACCAAACAGTCGTGCTATGATAATTACAGATTATGACTACAAATATGGTTTTTATACGCCAATTGAGGCAGATAAATTTTCCAAAGGCTTAAATGAGAATACTATTCGTATACTTTCAGAAAAGAAAAATGAACCTCAATGGATGATGTATTGGCGCTTAGATGCTTTTCGTCTATGGAAAGAAATGATGGAACCAAATTGGGCGAATGTAAAATTTAAAACAAAAAAATTTCAAGATCTTAGTTATTATTCTGCGCCTAGAATAAAGCCTTTCCTTAATAGTTTAGAAAAAGTAGATCCAAGTTTATTAAAAACTTTCACAAAGCTAGGTCTTTCTCTTGAAGAACAGAAGAGTCTAAGTGGAATGGCAATTGATGTAGTAATTGACTCTATTTTAGTAGCAAGTAGCTTTAAAAAAACTTTAGACGAGAAAGGAATTATATTCTGTTCCATTAGTGAAGCTATATTAAAATATCCTGAATTGGTAAAAAAATATCTAGGTAAAGTGGTTTGTAAAAACGATAATTTTTATGCTGCTTTGAATTCAGCAGTATTTTCTGATGGATCTTTTTGTTATATTCCTAGAGAAATAAATTGCCCAGTAGAACTGTCCACTTATTTTAGAATAAATGAAGGAGGAATAGGGCAATTTGAACGAACCTTATTGATTGCTGATAAGGGCTCTTATGTTAGTTATTTGGAGGGATGTTCTGCACCTCAACGAAATGAAAATCAATTACATACTGCTGTAGTAGAGCTTATAGCTTTGGAAGGATCTGAAATAAAATATTCTACTGTGCAAAATTGGTTTCCTGGAGATAAAAGTGGCAATGGTGGTGTATATAATTTTGTCACTAAGCGAGGGTTTTGCGAAAGTAAAGCAAAAATTTCATGGACACAGATAGAAACGGGTTCATCTATAACATGGAAATATCCATCTTGTATTCTTTATGGAAATGATTCTATCGGAGAATTTTATTCAGTAGCCTTAACAAAAAATTATCAGCAAGCTGATACTGGAACTAAAATGATTCATATTGGAAATAATACAAAAAGTACCATTATTTCCAAGGGTATTTCTGCTGGAAAATCTAAAAATAGTTATAGAGGTATGGTAAAAGTTGCTGAAACAGCAGAAAATGCAAGAAATTTTTCTCAATGTGATTCTTTGCTTATTGGAAATGAATGTGGAGCATATACTTTTCCCCATATAAAAGTAAGAAATTTTTCAGCAAGAATAGAACATGAAGCAACTATTTCAAAAATAGAAGAAGACCAAATTTTTTATTGTAATCAAAGAGGTATAGATTTTGAAAAATCTGTTTCTCTGATTATAAATGGCTTTAGTAGAGCCGTTCTTAATAAATTACCTATGGAATTTGCAGTAGAAGCAAGAAAATTATTGGAAATATCTTTAAATGGCTCTGTTGGCTAAGTTACATATTCACGTATATGTTACAGATTGAAAATCTTCACGTCTCAATAGAAGAAAAACCTTTACTTAAAGGAATAAATTTGCATATAAAAATCGGTGAGACACACGCTATTATGGGGCCAAACGGATCAGGAAAAAGCACTCTTTCTTCAGTAATTGCTGGAAAGAAAGAATATAAGGTAAACACTGGTACTATTTTTTTTGAAGGAGAAGATATCATCCATTTATCACCTGAAGCGCGCGCTCATTTAGGTATTTTTCTTTCTTTTCAATATCCAGTAGAAATTCCTGGAGTATCTGTTGTTAATTTTATACGCACGTCTATCAATGCTCTTCGGAAAGCAAGAGGCCTTGAAGATATGCCTAGACACGATATGATGAAAACAATCCGTAAAAAATTGGATCTTTTTGGCATGGACAGAAATTTTCTGTCTCGACCATTAAATGTGGGATTTTCAGGAGGTGAAAAAAAGCGTAATGAAATTTTTCAAATGGCCTTGGTAAACCCTAAACTTTCGATTTTAGATGAATCAGATTCTGGGTTAGATATTGACGCACTACGTGTAATTTCTCAAGGCATCAATGCATTTAAGTCAAAGAAAAATGCTCTTTTAATCATTACTCACTATTATCGTATACTTAAATATATAATACCAGATTTTGTGCATGTCCTTTTCAGTGGAAAAATGGTTAAATCTGGTGGAAAAAAACTTGCACTAGATATTGAGAAAAATGGATATTCTTGGATAAAACAGTTTAATGGAATTTAAAAAAAGTATTGTTTATTTTTATACTGTGCAAAAACAATTGCAAATACCTTTGAATAGATATGTATACAATATCCGTTGTAATGCAATAGATTTGTTTGAAAAAAACAAAAAACAAGAGGTAAAAAATTATAAATATGATCTTAATTATACATTGTTTACTTCTCGTATCAAAAGAATACGAAAGTTACATTTAGAGTATTTTGATAGCTTTCGGATTTTTTTGATAGATTCCATTTACCATTATGATAGTAAAATTTCTATTAGATCACTTTCTAAAGCTTTTTATTTAAAAGAATATGCTCTAAATGTAGATGTCTCTTACGAAAAATTTCTTTCAAAAAAAAGAGCTGTTTTTTCACAAGAAGGGATTTTTCTCTACATTACTGATGGTATGTTTGTGAAAAAACCTATAGAGATATTGTATATTTCTACAGGTACATTTTCTAAAATGTTTAGAACTATAAATTTGATAATTTTAGGAAAAGGGTCCTGTGTAAAGATTATTGAACTTTATAAAAATTTAAGTTTAGGGAAAGAAAAATTTTTTATCAGTTCTGAGGTCTATATGAATGCATACAGCTATTTAGATTATTGTAAAATAAAGGATGATAGACCTACCTCTTATTTCCTTGATCATAGCTGTATTTTACAAGAAGATAGAAGCGAATGTAATATCAATTCTTTTTCATTTTGTGGAAAGTCAATTATAAATTTTTTATCTATATATCAACTAGGGATGGAAATTCATTCTCATATTAATGGTCTTAGTATTCTTAAAGGACATATAATCCATAACTCTCTAATAGAACACATTTCTGCTAATGGAAAAAGCAGGGATGTATATAAAGGTATATTTGATAAAATGGCTGATACGACTTTTAATGGTAAGATCATTGTTTTAAAATCAGCAAAAAAAACTAATGCTTTTCAGAAAAGTAGCAATATTTTACTTTCATCAGAAGTTAAGGTCAATGCTAACCCTCAACTAGAAATTTTTGCTGAGGATGTAGTATGTTCTCATGGTTGTATTGTTGGACAATTAAATCCTCAAGAAATTTTTTATCTACGATCTAGGGGTATCCCTAAAGCAGATGCTATAACTAAATTATTAGTTGCTTTTTCAAAGGACATTTTAGAATGTCTTTTTTTTCAAAGACTAAAAAATTTAATAAGTAAAAAAATAAATAAAAATGTTATCCCCAGCAGAAATTAATGAATTACGAAAAGATTTTCCAATCTTTTATCAAAGTTTTTATAAAAAACCATCTATTTACCTCGATAATGCTTCTACCACCCAAAAGCCTATAAAAGTTATACACGCTATAGATTCGTATTATCGTGCTTTTAATGCAAATGTTCATAGAGGAATTCACTATATAGGTCAATTAGCGACAAATGCTATGGAAGAAAGTCGTGATTATATATGTAAATATATCAATGCTTCAAATAGTGAAGAAATAATCTTTACTAAAGGTACTACTGAATCTATTAATTTATTGGCTTCTTCCATCATCGATTTTGTTGATAATGGAGATGAGATTATACTTTCTGAGATGGAGCATCATTCAAACATTGTTCCGTGGCAATTGCTTTCTCTTCGTAAAAAGATACATATTAAGTTTATTCCGATAGATGAAAATGCTTGTTTAAATTTACACTCTTTTGAGAAACTTTTAAACTGCCGTACAAAATTTGTAGCCATCAATCATATTTCCAATGTGCTAGGGATAATAAATCCAATAAAAAAAATTATTGAAATGGCTCATTCAAAAGGAGCTTGGGTATTTATAGATGGGGGACAGGCTCTGTGTCATACTAAAGTTGATGTTAGAGAACTTAATGTAGATTTTTATGCTTTTTCAGCTCACAAAATGTATGGGCCGACCGGCGTAGGAGTTTTATATGGAAAAAGAAAATTTCTTAAAAAGTTTTTGCCTTGGCAAGGAGGTGGAGAAATGATTAAAGAAGTCTCTTTTGAAAGAACTTTATATGCTGAGCTTCCTTTTAAATTAGAAGCTGGCTCACCTAATATTTCTGGAATTATTGCTTGGAAGAGTGCTTTAAAATTTCTAGAGGAGATAGGAATAGAGCGGATTCAAACGTATGAAAAATATTGTATAAATGAAGTTAGTAAAGAATTAAAACGAAACCATAATATTTTATTATACGCAAAAGATGCGCCCCGTGCATCTATCATAGCTTTCAATTTATTAGGGATACATTCATTTGATGTAGGATGTATTTTGGATAGAATGGGGATTTTCGTAAGAACAGGACACCATTGTGCGCAGCCTCTTATGCATGCTTTAAATGAAGTAGGGGTAATACGTGCTAGCTTTGCAGTTTACAATACTTTAAATGAAGCAGAACAATTTTGCAAAGCAATCATTAAGGCATATAAGATTTTATATGGTACCTAGGGTGTCTTGTGTAAGCAAAGTATGAAGTATTTTTTTCATTAAGATTTCTATTCTCTCCCCAGAAGGAATTTTTTTCTTTTCCCAAAACAAAAAAATTATTAACTTAATTTGTAAAATTTCTATTTTTTTAATCGACAGCTTATAAGCTGTTCTTATTCTTCTTTTTATTATGTTTCTTTCTACAGAGCCTCTAATTTTTTTTTTTGCGACACAAACTCCTATTTTTGATATTCCTTTTCTATTTATAAGGTATAACATACGCAATCCTTTTTCTTGCCTTCTAAATCCAATTTTAAAGAGTATTTCTATCAACGATTTACCTTTTATGATCATTTCTTTTTTGCGGAGAGTGAAGGACTCGAACCTATCGCTACAATTAAGTAGATAGATTAGCAATCTATTCCGTTAACCAACTCCGGCAACTCTCCAATATATATCTCTATATCTCTCTTATAACTTGGTATTATTAATGAAAAAACCTATTATTATTGCTATAGAATCATCTTGTGATGATACAGCTATTGCCATTGTCAAGGGAAATTCAGTTTTGTCAAATATTATAGGAGTTCAACATATCCATCATTTTTATGGTGGCGTAGTGCCAGAATTAGCTTCACGATCTCATCAAAAAGAAATCGTGCCTTTAGTTCATCAAGCGATATTTGCAGCAAATATAGTAAAAACCCAAATTGATGCTGTTGCATTTACTAAAGGACCAGGATTAATTGGTTCATTGCTTGTTGGGTCTAGTTTTGCTAAGTCTCTAGCGATGGCCTGGGTGATTCCTTTTATAGGGGTACATCATATTCAAGCACATATATTGTCTCATTTTATAGAGATAGAAGGAAAGTCATCACCTAAGTTTCCATTTCTATGTTTAACAATGAGTGGTGGGCACACTCAAATAATTTTAGTAGAAAGTTATTTTGAAATGACACTTCTAGGTCAAACAATAGATGATGCTGTTGGAGAGGCTTTTGATAAGATAGCTAAAATAGTAGGGTTTCATTATCCTGGCGGAATATGGATTGACTATTTTTCTAAAAATGGTAATCCTAAAAAATTCATTTTTTCTAAACCTAAAATAGATGGATTAGATTTTAGTTTTAGTGGGTTAAAGACTCAATTTTTCAATTTTATACGAAAGGGATTGAAAAAAGACCCAAAATTTATTAAAAATAACCTTTATGATATTTGTGCTTCTGTACAAGCTACATTGGGAGATTTACTCTTTGAGAAGATGATGTTAGCGACACAGCAAACTAAAATTTTTTCCATTGCCTTATCAGGAGGAGTATCAGCAAACTCATATATACGTAAAAAATTTAGTAAAGCTGCAAGTAAAAATGGATTGCAACTGCACTTGCTTCCAATAGAGTATACTACTGATAATGCAGCGATGATAGCTATAACCGCTCAAATAAAATACTCTTTAGCCCTTTTTGACGATTTAGACCTTGTTCCTGGCTCAAATTGTGGATGGAATCTATAAAATCAACCCTTATTTCTCCTATATTTTTTTAGATACTTATCTATTCTACCTGCCGTATCTACAAATTTCATTTTACCTGTATAAAACGGATGTGAACTACTTGAAATTTCTATTTTGATCAATGGATATATCATTCCATTGATCTCTATACTTTCTTTTGTTTCAGAAGTAGACCTACATAAAAAAACTTCTTCGTTACTCATGTCTTTAAACGCAACCAATCTATAATTGGCTGGATGAATTTCTTTCTTCATAGAAGAAAATATACATAATATATATGAAAAAAAAGAATATACAGAGATCTACTTTTCGTAAATACCAAATTTTTATACATGTTTCTTTTATTTATATTTGTTTATGAGTAAAAAATTGGTAAAATATACGTCTGATACAGGATCTTCCGAAGTTCAAATAACCCTATTTTCTGGTAGAATTCAACATATTACTAAGCATCTTAAACTTTATAAAAAAGATTTAAATTCTCAAAAATCCTTACTAACTTTAGTTGGAAAGCGTCGTAACCTACTAAAATATATAAAGAATCGTAATATTGAAACATATAGAAATATCATTAATAAATTAGAAATAAGAAAATAATTTCTAAATGATAGAACATACGGTTATCCATATTAATGATGGAAGAAACATCACATTAGAAACTGGGTTCCTTGCTAAACAATCAAATGGTTCGGTTGTAGTAAGTATGGGGAATACAATGCTTTTGGCTACGGTAATAGCTTCAAAAGAGGGAAAAGAAGACGTAGATATCTTGCCTCTTACCGTAGATTATAAGCAGAATTATTCAGCAGTAGGTAAAATCCCAGGAGGATTTATAAAGAGAGAAGGAAGAGCTTTTGAGGACGAGATATTGACAATGCGAATTGTTGATAGAGTCTTGCGTCCTTTGTTTCCAAAAAATTATTTTGCAGATATTCAAATAATGATTTCTTTACTTTCGTATGATGATGATGTATTGCCTAATGGACTAGCTGCTTTAGCAGCTTCTGCTACTTTATTTATTTCAGATATTCCGTTTTATGGTCCTATTTCTGAAATACGGTTAGTCCGCTTAAATATAGAAAATGTAGGAAAATTTATTATAAACCCGAGCATGCATGATGTTTTAAACTCTGATATTGACATGGTAATCGGAGGTTCTAAAGAGTCTATTATTATGATGGAAGGAGAGATGAAAGAAGTTTCAGAAGAAGAAATTTTTGAGGCTATTATTATTGCTCATAAAACAATAAAAAATCAGATAGAAGCTCAAGTACGATTAGCAAAACGCGTAAAAAAAACTAGAATTAAAAGATATTATGATATTCTTGATGAATATCAAGAAATTTTAAAAAAATATGTCCTTGATAAAGAAATATTAGAGTTCTTAAAGAAAAAAGAGCAAAAGAAATTTATGCATCATTATTATCTTCAGTTAAAGAGAAAAGCAACTCGTGACTTAATAATTAGAGCAAATTATCGTATTGATGGACGAACTTTAAAAGAGATCCGTTTTTTATCAAGTGCTGTTAATTATCTGCCAAGGGCACATGGATCTGCAATATTTATGCGCGGTAAGACACAGTCGCTCACTTCTGTGACTTTGGGATCATCTAATGATGTTAATCGTATAGATAATGCTATTAAAGATAAAGAAGTAAATGAAAAGTTTTATTTGCACTATAATTTTCCTCCGTTTTCTACTGGAGAAATTAGGTCTTTACGAGGAGTTTCTAGACGAGAAGTAGGCCATGGAAATCTTGCACAGTCAGCATTAAAAAATGTTATTACTGAAAATACACCCTATACAATACGCGTCGTTTCAGATATTTTGGAATCTAACGGGTCTTCTTCTATGGCTACTGTTTGTGCAGGAACCCTAGCTTTGATGGATGCTGGAATTTCTATTAAAAGGCCTGTCTCTGGGATTGCAATGGGTTTGATTATGGACAAAGGGAAAGAAATAATTCTTTCAGATATTATCGGGTATGAAGATTATATAGGAGATATGGATTTGAAGGTAGCAGGGTCTAACAAAGGGATTACAGCATGTCAAATGGATATTAAAATTGAGGGGATATCTTATAATCTCTTGAAAAAAGTATTTAAACAAGCATATCAAGGACGGATGCATATATTAAATGAAATGTTAAAAACACTGCCTAGACAAAGACAGACTATGAAGCTAAACACTCCTAAAATAGTAAATTTAAATATTCCTAAGGAATCTATTGGATGCATAATAGGCCATGGAGGAAAAACTATTCAAGAAATTCAAAAAAAAACAAATACAATTATTACCATAAAAGAAAAAGGAGAATTTGGGATAGTAGAAATTTTTGGGAAAGAAAATAACAAAATAAATCAAGCTTCTGATTTGATTAGAAACATCACCTTTATTCCAGAATTAGGAGGTGTTTATGATGCAAAAGTAAAGTCTATTAAAGAATTTGGAGCTTTCGTAGAAATTTTGCCTGGAAAAGAATATCTATTACACATTTCAGAAATAAACTGGGAGCGCCTTAAAAAGGTTGAAGATGTATTAAAAATAGGAGATACAATTCGAGTTAAATTGATGGGAATAGATAGTATAAGTAGAAAAATTAGAATTTCAAGAAAGGTGCTTTTACCTAATTTTGAGGTTGGTTAAGAAATATTTATGAGACAACTTAAAATTACTAAACAAGTAACCAATAGAGAAACCCCTTCATTAGATAAATATTTACATGAAATTGGAAAAGAATCTCTCCTGACTCAGAAAGAGGAAGTAGAGTTAGCTATACGAATTAAAAAAGGAGATGAAGTTGCACTTAATAAATTAGTAAAGGCAAATTTACGTTTTGTAGTTTCTGTCAGTAAACAGTATCAAAATCAAGGCCTGAGTCTTGGAGATCTTATTAATGAGGGAAATTTAGGGCTTATTAAGGCCGCTAAGCGCTTTGATCCGACAAAAGGATTTAAATTTATTTCTTATGCTGTCTGGTGGTGTAGACAATCTATTATGCAAGCGATTGCTGAGTGTTCTCGTATGGTTCGTTTACCAATGAATAAATGTGCCTTGATGAGTAAAGTAAATAAAATGTATAATTTTCTTGAACAAAAATATGAACGCAATCCTTCAGTTCAAGAAATAGGGGAGGTTCTTGATATTAATGAAGAGGATATAAAAGATTCTATCAAAATTACTGGAAAATATATTTCTATGGATGCTCCATTGGTAGAAGGAGAGGATTCTAATTTATATGATATTATATATTCTGATGAATACCCGCGTCCTGACGATAGTCTAATAAAAGAATCTCTTCGCATAGATATTATGCGTTTAATGAGTAAGCTTTCACCTAGAGAACGAGATATTACTGAAAAATGTTTTGGTTTGGATGGAAAGCCTCCTAGAACACTTGAAGAAATAGGTCAAGAACATGATTTAACAAGAGAGCGTGTTCGTCAAATTAAAGAACAAGCATGTAAAAAACTTCGTAAGAGTTCACATAGCAGCATTCTTAAAGCTTATCTAGATATCTATTAAAAATTAGGGGGATTATGAGTGTGTATTGATATAAAAACAAACATTTTAAAATTGATATTGATAGGACTATATGTGAATCCACCACTTGCGACAATAAATGAATATATAGAAATAACAAAAAAGTAAGTTAAAAGTATGGGATATCAACAAGATATCAACCCTGATCCAATTAGTTCTTTTTTAATATACCACGCGGCAAACTGCCCTTTAGTAATAGCTTTCTGAGGCTTTTCAAAAACTATATAAAGTCCTTTTTTCACACGTTGTAACTTAGCATGTTGTAAGTCTTGCCTATATCTAATGCGACACTTTACATGTATTTCCTTTCCTTGAAGGAATGCTAGGTCTTCTCTAATCCAGTGAATATCTTCTTCTTTTATAAACAGTGAATATTTATAAAGTCCTGGATGTTTCACTCCCAGACCTACATATACTATATTAGATTCAATATCTGTATCTAATACAAATAGACCTTCTGAATTACCTCCTATTCTCAGCCCTTTACGTTGACCTTTAGTGAAGAAATGTGCCCCATAATGTTGTCCAATTATTTTTCCAAATTTATATTTTCTTCTATTTGTAAAAATAGAAATAAAACCTTCTTCTTTGTTTTTATATGGTAAAATAGGCGATTGGAAGATAGGATCATCAATAGATATTTCTATAATATACCCCAATTTACATTTCAATTTAGTTTGTAAAAAATCAGAAAGGCGTATCTTTCCAACAAAGCAAAGTCCTTGTGAATCTTTTTTTTTTGAAGTAATCAAGCCAGCTTCTTCTGCTTTTTTTCTTACTTGCTTTTTATTATATATTCCGATAGGAAATATGCTTTTGGAGAGTTGTTTTTGATTAAGTTGACAGAGAAAGTATGATTGATCTTTTCTTTTATCTACTCCTTCTAATAATTTATAAATGGTATGATTTTTTTTTACTATAGCATAGTGCCCAGTTGCAATAAAATCTGCATTTAGAGATAGAGCTTGTTTTAGAAAAATATTGAACTTTATATCACGATTACATAAAACGTCTGGATTAGGAGTTCGGCCACAGGAAAATTCCTTAAACAGGGAATCTACCACTAATTTTTTATATTCTATACTCATATCCATAATATGAAAAGAAATATTTAACTGTTTGCAAACTTGCATAGCATCTATACTGTCTTCTATCCAATAGCATTTTTCATTTGGGTAGCTCCAGTTACGCAAAAATATCCCAATAACTTCATAACCTTGTTCTTTTAGAAGCATAGCAGCTACACTAGAATCCACTCCACCTGATAACCCTACAATTACTTTTTTCATTTAAAAAAATTCTTTTACTTTCTCAAAGATAGATTTATCATGGGGCTTAGGTTTAAAACATTCATCATGTTTAATTTTTTCAAATATTTGTTTTAGTTCTCTACTAATTTTTTTTGGAGTCCAAAGATAAATATGGACGAGTAAATCACCATTACCATAGGTATCAATATTACGAATTCCTTTGCCTTTAAGACGAAAAATTTTTCCAGATTGAGTTCCACTTTCTATAGAAAGTCGTACTTTTTCATCTAAGGTAGGAATTTCCTTATTTGTCCCTAAAACAGCTTCAGGAATTGAAATGTATAGGTTATAATGAATATTATTCCCATTTCTCTTAAATATTTCATGAGGAATCTCCTCAATAATTACAATTAAATCTCCATTAATTCCATCAAATGGAGCTTCATCTCCTTTTCCTGATAATTTTAACTGTATACCTTCAGTAGCCCCAGTAGGGATTTGAACATATATTAGCTCCTCTTCATGGATCATTCCTTGTTTATTAGCTCCAGAAGGCATATTATCTACCATTTTTCCACTCCCATTACAGTTTTTACAGGGGCTCTGTGTTTTCATATTTCCAAAAACAGTATTTTTAATATGACCATTTCCATTGCACTGAATACAAGTTTTAAATCTAACACCCTTAGCTTTTTTCATTCGTTTAACTTTAATTTTCTTTTCAACCCCTCTAGAAATTTCTTCCAAAGTAAGCTTTATACGAATACGTAAGTCACTTCCCTTAAAACTACGACCTCTTTTTGAGCCTGTAAAGCTAAAACTTGAGAAAGCATCTCCAAAAAATGAGCCAAAAATATCTTCCATATTTATGCCTCCAGGACTCTTTTGAGACGCACCTCCTAATCCTTCATGTCCAAAATTATCATAAATTTTTTTTCTTTCAGGGTTACTTAATACTTCATATGCTTCAGCCGCTTCCTTAAATTTTTCTTCTGCAGTTTTGCTACCAGTATTTTTATCAGGATGATAGCGAATAGCTAATTTTCTATAGGCCTTTTTTATATCTTCGTAAGAAGCATTTTTTGATATTCCTAAAATATCATAATAATCTTTTTTTACCATAAATTTTTATTTTCCAACGATTACTTTTGCATGACGGATAACTTTATCATATAGTAAATAACCCATATCTACAATTGCAATTATTTTTCCTTTCAGGTCTTGTGAAGGAGCTGTAATTTGAGACAAAGCTTCATGAGTATCTGTACTGAAATTATCTCCTTTCTTTGTTTTTATCTGCTTTATACCTTTCTTTTTAAGAACACTAAAAAACTTTTCGTAGATCAATTTAATCCCTCTAATCATATTTACGTCGTTGTATTTTTTTATTTCTAATAAACAACGATCAAAATCATCTAAAACTGGAATGAGTTCGACAATAACTTCTTGGTTGGCTAATTTAAACAATTCAAATTTTTCTTTTTGTATACGGTTTTTATAATTTTCAAATTCTACATAAATAAGTAAAAATTTGTTTTTTTGTTCTACTATTTTTCTTTTAAATAGTTCCCTCTCTAAAACACCTTTAACACTTTCTTCTATCTGGTTTTTTTTATAATCTAAATTCATTTACTAAAAATTTTAAGATTTTGTATTGACACAAAGATACAATAGATAAATTCTCCTGAAGCTTTATCTCTAATCCAACTTTCTTGTTCGTAATGGTAAATCAAACAATGGCAGGTAGTAAATAGTGTTTTGAACTAAATGTGGATAAATTTCTTGTAGATGTAGTATATTTACATATAATATAATCAATGTGTATAAAAGAAAATATACAAAAAGTTATTGATGAGTTTTTACTAATAGAAAGTTGGGAAGAAAGATATGAATATCTTATTTCTTTAGGAAGGTTTCTTCCTAAGAGGACTAGTGATTTACGACAAAAAAATAATATAATTAGTGGATGTCAATCTAAAGTTTGGTTACGTGCTTATATAAAATATAATAAAATATTTTTTCATGCTGATAGTGATGCTCTTATTCCTCTAGGAATTGCTGCTTTATTATTACGAATATATTCTGGACACTTTCCTTATGATATAATTCATACCCCTCCTATCTTCATATCTAAAATTGGATTTTCTTCTTTTCTTACTGCAAATAGAGCTAATGGAATGGAAGCTATGTTTAGAGCTATAAAAAAATACGCTATATATTTTCAAGTCTAATAGAACCCATTATTTTAGATAGGCATTTTGATTCTGATGAATAGAAATAACTTAAACCTTATTGATAAATTAATAGAACTTCTCAAATCTATTTATGATCCCGAGATTTTGGTAAACATCTATGAACTAGGATTAATTTATGATATTCAAATTCAGCAAGAAGCCAATATAAAAGTAATTATGACCCTCACTACACCTAATTGCCCTCTTGCTGAAAAGATTGTTAAAGAAGTAAAACAAAAAATACAAACTATAGATAAGGTTAAAAAAATCAATATTATATTGACTTTTGATCCGGGTTGGAGTTCAGAAATGTTAAGTGAAGAAGCTAGTTTTCAATTGGGACTCCAATAATTATTATGTAAATTTCTAAAATGGTTCCTCTTTAATTTATCGTATTTGTTTTCTTTTCGTTTCATGTTTTATGACTCAATTTAGTCATAATATCAGCATAGCATCTCCATAAGAATAAAACCTGTATTTTTCTTTTACTGCATTTTGATAGGCTTTCATGGTTAGATCATAGCCCATGAAAGCTGTAATCATTTGTAATGATGTGGATTTAGGCATATGGAAATTAGAAATAAGAGAGTTTGCAATACTAAAATTATAAGGTGGATATATAAATTTATTTGTCCATCCATCAAAAGGATTTAAATAACGACCTACTGAAACAGAACTTTCAATTGTTCTCATAACACTATTTCCTACCGCACAAATACGGTGTTTTTTAGAAATAGCTGTATTTATTATTTGACACATATTATTTTTAATATTTGCTTTTTCATAATCCATTTTATGTTTAGATAAATCTTCTACTTCTATTTCTGTAAATGCACTTAACCCAATATGTAATGTAATTTCTGCTAGTGAAATTCCCTTAATTTCTAATCTTTTTAATAGATGTTTAGAAAAATGTAGCCCAGCTGCTGGGGCTACAACAGAACCTTCTTCTTTTGCATAGATAGTCTGATAACGTTCAATATCTTTTTTATCTACTTCTCTTTTTATATAATTAGGAAGTGGTGTTTTTCCAAGAGCATAAAGTTGTTTATGAAAATCTTCATAAGAAAGATCTGAAAGAAAACGCAATATTCTTCCTCTAGAAGTCGTATTGTCAATGACTTCAGCTACTAAATTATAGTTATGTTTATGAGTCTTTTTACTGAAAAAAATTTTATTTCCAATACGGATTTTCCGAGCTGGATCTACTAAGACATCTAGTATCTTATTTTTTTTATCTAATTCTCTAAGTAAAAATACTTTTATTTTCGCTTTTGTTTGCTCTTTATAACCATACAATATAGCAGGAAAAACTTTAGTATTATTTAAAATAATGACATCTTCTTTATCAAAATAATTTATTAGCTCTTTGAACAATTTATGTTCAATTTGACCTGTTTTTCTATGAATGACCATAAGGCGAGCTTCATCTCTCTCTTTTGATGGAAATTCAACAATAAGTCTGGAAGGAACTTTAAAATTCACTATTGAAGTTTTTTATTTCTATAGTTCAAAACTATTAAATTATGACAATTTTTTATCATCTTATGAATGAATATTTAATTATATAATTGTTTCAACCTAAGCCTAAGCCTATTGAACATGAACTTTTTTACATAAAAAACATATATTAACTCTATACATAGTTAATTTATACAATGTAAAGCCTTATATTTTCTTTTAATAAGAATTAAACTTTTAAAACTACAACGAAGAGTTTGATCCTGGCTCAGGATTAACGCTAGCGGTGGGCCTAACACATGCAAGTCGAGGGGCAACGCAAAAAGGTAACTTTTTGGCGGCGACCGGCGAATGGGTGAGTATCACGTAGGTAATCTACCTTTTGCAGGGGTATAGCCAGAAGAATTTCTGATTAATTCCCCATAATATATGGGTTCTGCATGGAACCTTTATCAAAACTTCTGTGGCAAGAGATGAGCCTGCGCCTGATAGTTAGTTGGTGAGGTAATGGCTCGACCAAGACTATAATCAGTAGGGGGCCTGAGAGGGTGACCCTCCACACTGGAACTGAGATACGGTCCAGACTTCTACGGGAGGCAGCAGTGAGGAATATTGGTCAATGGAGGAAACTCTGAACCAGCCACTCCGCGTGTAGGACGAAGGCCTTATAGGTTGTAAACTACTTTTGTATAGGAATAAAAGTATCCTACGTGATAGGAATCTGAAGGTACTATACGAATAAGTGTCGGCTAATTCCGTGCCAGCAGCCGCGGTAATACGGGAGACACAAGCGTTATCCGGATTTATTGGGTTTAAAGGGTGTGTAGGCTGTTTATTAAGTCAGTAGTGAAAGCTTACAGCTTAACTGTAAAATTGCTATTGATACTGGTAAGCTGGAGTAAGATTGGAGCATCTGGAATGTATGGTGTAGCGGTGAAATGCGTAGATATCATACAGAACACCAATAGCGAAGGCAGGATACTAAATCTTTACTGACGCTGAGGCACGAAAGCGTGGGTAGCAAACAGGATTAGATACCCTGGTAGTCCACGCCCTAAACTATGATCACTAGCTATTGGAAAAACTATATTCAGTGGCTAAGCGAAAGCGATAAGTGATCCACCTGAGAAGTATAATCGCAAGATTGAAACTCAAAGGAATTGACGGGGTTCCGCACAAGCGGTGGAGCATGTGGTTTAATTCGATGATACGCGAGGAACCTTACCAAGGCTTAAATGTATTACGAATAAGCTGGAAACAGTTTAGTCTATATGACGAAATACAAGGTGCTGCATGGTTGTCTTCAGTTCGTGCTGTGAAGTGTTTGGTTAAGTCCTATAACGAGCGCAACCCCTATTGTTAGTTGCTATCGGATGATGCCGAGGACTCTAACAAAACTGCCAGTGTAAACTGCGAGGAAGGTGGGGATGATGTCAAATCATCATGGCCTCTATGCCTTGGGCTACACACGTGCTACAATGGCTGGTACAAAGGGCAGCCACTGGGTAACCAGGAGCTAATCTCTAAAACCAGTCTCAGTTCGGATTGGAGTCTGCAATTCGACTTTATGAAGCTGGAATCGCTAGTAATCGCGCATCAGCAATGGCGCGGTGAATAAGTTCTCGGGACTTGCACACACCGCCCGTCAAGCCATGGGAGTCGGAGGTGCCTGAAGTCAGCAACCCTTTAATGGGCCTGCCTAAGGTAAAATTGATGACTAGGGCTAAGTCGTAACAAGGTAGCTGTACCGGAAGGTGTGGCTGGAATATCTCCTTTTTCAGAGAGTTTTTTTTTCTTTTTCAAAGGAAAATATAAGGTTTCTCTTCAAAGTCTCGTAGCTCAGTTGGTTTAGAGCACTACACTGATAATGCAGCGGGCCGTGGTTCAATTCCACGCGGGACTACTTAAATAAAGGGGAATTAGCTCAATTGGTTTAGAGCATCTGTTTTGCAAATAGAAGGTCCGTCGGTTCGAGTCCGATATTCTCCACTTTCTCTATTAATTAGTAAGAAATAACTAAGAGCGTATGGTGGATGCCTTGGCTCTGAGTGGCGATGAAGGACGTGATAAGCTGCGATAAGCTGCAGGGATTCGCCATTATATGGAAGCAATCTGCAGATTTCCGAATGGGGCAACCTACTATATTGAAGATATAGTATTACATAAGTAAGGCAAACTTAGGGAACTGAAACATCTAAGTACCTAAAGGAAAATAAAACAAATGTGATTCTGTAAGTAGCGGCGAGCGAAAATGGAGAAAGCCTAAACCATCAAATGTCTAACATTTGATGGTGTTATAGGTCTACAATATAGACGGAAATTATGTAGTAGAATGAATTGGAAAGTTCAATCAAAGAAGGTGATAATCCTGTATACAAAACTTAATTTCTACTAAGTAGCAACCTAAGTATGGCGGGACATGTGAACCCTGTCTAAATTTACCGGGACCATCCGGTAAGGCTAAATACTCCTCAGAGACCGATAGCGAACAAGTACCGTGAGGGAAAGGTGAAAAGTGCTTTGAAAAAAAGAGTGAAATAGATCCTGAAACCATCCGCTTACAATCTGTCGGAGCCCATTAAAGGGTGACGGCGTGCCTTTTGCATAATGAACCTACGAGTTAATATTTACTGGCAAGGTTAAGCAGTTAAGCTGTGGAGCCGGAGCGAAAGCGAGTCTTAATAGGGCCAATAGTCAGTAGTATTAGACGCGAAACCGAGTGATCTACTCATGGGCAGGTTGAAGCTATGGTAAAACATGGTGGAGGACCGAACTGGTAGACGTTGAAAAGTCTTCGGATGACCTGTGAGTAGGGGTGAAAGGCTAATCAAACTCGGAGATAGCTCGTACTCCCCGAAATGCATTTAGGTGCAGCGTTGTAATAAGTATTATAGAGGTAGAGCTACTGATTGGATGCAGGGGTTTCATCGCTTACTAATTTCTGACAAACTCCGAATGCTATAATATGTTTTACAATAGTGAGGGTATGGATGATAAGGTCCATATCCGAGAGGGAAAGAACCCAGACCAACAGCTAAGGCCCCTAAGTATATGCTAAGTTGATCAAACAAGGTTTGGTTACTATAACAGCTAGGATGTAAGCTTGGAAGCAGCTATCATTTAAAGAGTGCGTAAATGCTCACTAGCCTAGTGATCGAGCATGGATAATAATCGGGCATAAGTATATCGCCGAAGCTTTGGGATTAAATTCGGTAGGGGAGCATTGTAAATAACGTAGAAGCTATTTTGTGAAGAATAGTGGAGTTTTTACAAAAGAAAATGTAGGCATGAGTAACGATAATGCAGATGAGATGTCTGCACACCGAAAGACTAAGGGTTCCTCAGCTATGTTAATCATCTGGGGGTTAGTCGGGGCCTAAGATGAAGTCGAAAGGCGATATCGATGGATAAGAGGTTAAAATTCCGCTACTTGCTTTTATTGTGATGGGGTGACGAAGAAATGAAACCTTCGCGTGCATACGGAATTGCACGTTGAAGTAATCGGGTATAATATATATAGGAAAAACCGTATATGTTGCTCAGTTGCGAGAGTACCATAATCCCTTTGGGAGCATGGACAGTATGGCTAAAGTCTTCCAAGAAAATCCTCTAAACTTCTGATAAAAGCAACCCGTACCAAAACCGACACAGGTGGTCAAGGAGAGAATCCTAAGGTGATTGAGTGAATCACGGCTAAGGAACTAGGCAAAATAGACCTGTAACTTAGGGAGAAAGGTCGCCTTCTAATTTTAGTTAGATAATTAGAAGGCCGCAGTGAAGAGATCCAGACGACTGTTTAACAAAAACATAGGACTCTGCTAAATCGAAAGATGATGTATAGGGTCTGATACCTGCCCAGTGCTGGAAGGTTAAGGAAGGAGGTTAGCTCTTGTGAAGCCTTCGACTGAAGCCCCAGTAAACGGCGGCTGTAACTATAACGGTCCTAAGGTAGCGAAATTCCTTGCCAGGTAAGTTCTGGCCTGCACGAATGGTTTAACGATCTGGATACTGTCTCGGCCGTGAGCTCGGTGAAATTGTAATGTCGGTGAAGATGCCGATTTCTCGCAATGGGACGAAAAGACCCTGTGAACCTTTACTATAGCTTCGTATTGACTTTGGATAAATAATGTGTAGTATAGGTGGGAGACTTTGAAATATGATCGCTAGGTTATATGGAGTCAACCTTGGAATACCACCCTTTATTTATCTGAAGCCTAACTCAGTAACGAGGACAGTGCGTGGTGGGTAGTTTGACTGGGGTGGTCGCCTCCAAAAGAGTAACGGAGGCTTTCAAAGGTACCCTCAGCACGCTTGGTAACCGTGCATAAGAGTGTAATGGCATAAGGGTGCTTGACTGTGAGACTAACAAGTCGATCAGGTACGAAAGTAGGACATAGTGATCCGGTGATTTCCGAATGGAAGGGTCATCGCTCAAAGAATAAAAGGTACTCCAGGGATAACAGGCTAGTCTCCCCCAAGAGCTCATATCGACGGGGAGGTTCGGCACCTCGATGTCGGCTCGTCACATCCTGGGGCTGAAGAAGGTCCCAAGGGTTGGGCTGTTCGCCCATTAAAGTGGCACGCGAGCTGGGTTCAGAACGTCGTGAGACAGTTCGGTTTCTATCTATTGCGAGCGTTAGAAGCTTGAGTAGAGCTAACTCTAGTACGAGAGGACCGAGTTGGACGAACCTCTGGTATATCAGTTGTGCTACCAAGTGCATCGCTGAGTAGCTACGTTCGGGAAAGATAAGCACTGAAAGCATATAACGTGCGAAACTCACTACAAGATAAGGCTTCTTTTTAAGAGACGTTGAAGATTACGACGTTGATAGGCTATAGGTGTAAAGGCAGTAATGTCACAGCCAAGTAGTACTAATTTCTCGTTAGTTTCTACTAATTAATAGATAAATTAAATTATTTGGGTGACAAATTCGACGGGGATCACCTCTTTCCATCCCGAACAGAGAAGTTAAGCCCGTTAGAGCTGATGGTACTTGGGAAAACCTGGGAGAGTAAGCAGTTGCCCAAGTCCTGATTTCTGTAGGTAGAGAAAAATCCCTATTTACACTCATCATCATTTTTCCCCATGATAAAATGTTTTGTAAGTTGTCTGAAAAATATCATTATTATACAATAACAGCAGCATTGCCATATGCTAATGGTCCTCTTCATATAGGGCACTTAGCAGGTGTTTATATTCCTGCTGATATTTATGTTCGCTTTCTTAGGCGTAAAGGAAAAGATGTAATTTTTATTTGCGGGTCTGACGAACACGGAGTTCCAATTATACTACGCGCTAAAAAAGAAAATCTTAGTACGCAAGAAGTTGTAGATAAATATTACTTCCTTATATCGGAATGTTTCAAAAAATTTAATATTTCTTTTGATCACTTTTCTAGAACTTCATCATCGAAACATCATAAAACAGTTAGCGATTTTTTTAAACACCTTTATAATAGAGGTCACCTTATTGATGAAGTATCTAAGCAATATTATGATGAGAAAGAAGGACAGTTTTTAGCTGATAGATATATTTTAGGGAAATGCCCACATTGTAAAAATACTAATGCTTATGGAGATCAATGTGAAAAATGCGGAATATGTCTTAGTACCAATGAGCTAATTGATCCTCGGTCTGCACTAAGTGGGAGCTCTCCTATTATTAAAGAGACTCATCATTGGTTCTTGCCCTTATCTAGTTATGAAGCATTTATTAAACAATATATTCTCAAAAAAGGATGGAAATCCAATGTATATAATCAGACTCAATCATGGATTTACCGTGGTTTAAAACCACGGTCAATTACTAGAGATCTTAACTGGGGAATCCCAGTTCCAATAAAAGAAGGAGAAAATAAGGTATTATATGTATGGTTTGATGCACCGATAGGATATATCTCATCTTCTATTGAATGGGCAATAAATCATAAAACAAATTGGAAAAATTTTTGGAAGAATAAATATACTTCGTTGATAAATTTTATTGGTAAAGATAATATTGTATTTCATTGTATTATTTTTCCTGTGATGCTAAAATCACACGGAGATTATATCATCCCAATAAATATTTATTCTAATGAATTTTTAAATATAGACAACAAAAAAATTTCTACCTCAATAAATTGGGCTGTATGGTTGCATGAATATTTAGAAGAATTTCCTAATCAACAAGATGTACTTAGATATATTCTAATAACTAAAATGCCACAAAATAAAGACAATAACTTCAACTGGGGAGATTATCAAATCCATAATAATTCAGAATTGGTAGGAATTTTAGGAAATTTCATCCATAGAACAATAGTTCTTACTAAAAAATATTTTAGTGGGAAAATACCTTCACCTTCAACTTTCAGAGACAAGGATCGAAAAGTTCTTAAAAATCTTATATTATTCCCTGTTAACATTGGATTTCTCATAGAGAAATATCACTTTCGTGAAGCTTTGATCGAATTTATGAAAATTCCTCGATTAGGAAATAAATATATTTCAGAAGAAGCTCCGTGGAAAATACATAAACATAATTCAATGCGTTCAAAGACCATTTTATATGTCTCTTTACAAATATCTGGAATGCTGGCTCAGATATCTGAGCCGTTTTTACCTAGAACTTCTGAAAAAATTATGAAAATTTTTAGAATGAAACCTCTTCCTTGGAAGAGGTTAAAAAACAAAGAATTACTCTGCCCTAATGAATCGCTAGGTGAATATAGTATATTACTTTTTGATAAAATTAAAAAGCCTATGAACAATTAAAAAAACTTATGTTAACAGTTTTTCCAAAGAAACACTTAGGTCAACATTTTTTACATGATGAAAAAATAGCTAAGAAAATTGTTAAATCTCTCATTGTAGATAATTCAACTATAGTTGAATTAGGCCCGGGGATGGGATCTCTTACACAATATCTAATAGATAGATATAATGATCTTTTTATTATAGAACAAGATATAGAATATGTAAAATATCTTCATACGATTTTTCCATCATTAAAAAGCCGTATTATTCATATTGATTTTCTTCAATGTAATCCTTTGTTATCTTCTTTTGCATTAATTGGAAATTTTCCATACAATATTTCTTCTAAAATTTTATTTTATTTACTTAAAAATAGGAATTGCATTAAGGTATGTATAGGTATGTTTCAAAAAGAAGTAGCAGATCGCATTATCTCTCCACCTGGAAATAAAACTTACGGTATTCTCTCTGTTCTTATACAAGCTTTTTATGAAGTAGAATATATTTTTACTGTTCCCAATAATTTTTTTTACCCTCATCCTAAAGTAAAATCTTCCGTAATTCGTTTTCAGAGAAAATCAGGTGTTCACAAAAAGGTGAATGAAACAATATTGTTTAAAATAGTAAAAGTTTCATTTAATCAACGGCGCAAAAAACTACGCAATACACTTAAACCTTTGAATTTCTCTGAATCTTTTTATAAAATACCAATTCTCGATCAAAGAGCTGAGCAACTTTCAGTACAACAATTTATACAATTAAGTTATCAAGCTTATGCGGGATAGGAGTGTGGTAATTATCATTTTGGCTTCTTATTTAACTACTGTTCTTTTCCTCGCACAATGAAAAATAGGTTTTAAGTTTTTTTTCTTTTTTTTAAAATCTCTAGAATATCTTTTAAATTCAAATTTTTTGCTTGAAGTAATACTAAATAATGAAATAATAGATCAGCTGCTTCATTAATAAATCGATCATTGTTATTGTCTTTAGCTTCTATTAGAAGTTCTACAGCTTCTTCTCCAACTTTTTGTAGTATTTTATTCATACTACCTTCAAAAAGATCTCTAACATAAGACTTATGAATACCTACTTCTATTTTTCTTCTTCTATAAATCATTTTCTCAATGGTTCTAAAAAATTCATAGCATTCCTCATTCATTTCTCCCAAACAACTATCTGTCCCTTGATGACAAGTAGGTCCTATAGGAATTACTTTAATTAAGAGTGTATCTCTATCACAGTCTATAAAAATTTCTTTAATGACTAAATAATGAGAAGTTTCTTCACCTTTGATCCACTCTCTTTTTTTATATCTACTATAAAAAGTAACTTTTTTACTTTGTATACTCTTTTGATAGGTTTCCTCATTCATATACCCTAACATGAGAACTTTTAGTGTATTCCCATCTTGAATAATGGTTGGAACTAAGCCTTCTAAAGATTTTTTAAAATTAATATATTCTATAGATGGGGCTTTCATACTTATCATCGAATAGATATTTTATTACTGTATAAGTAAGCCTTAAGTTTCGGTATTTCTATTTCTCTAGAGTGTAGAATACTAGCAGCTATAGCAGCATCTGCTTTACCAGTTTTAAAAACTTCGTAAAAATCTTCCATATTTCCTGCTCCACCTGAAGCTATTATAGGGATAGAAAGTTTCTCTGAAAAGGTTCTCGTTATTCCAATAGAAAATCCTTTCTTAGTTCCATCGTTATTTATAGAAGTAAGTAAAATTTCACCTACTCCTCTATCAGCAGCTTCTTTCGCCCAATCAAGCGCTTTATATGATGTTTTTATCCGTCCGCCATTAATATATACCCACCATTCATTTTGAAAGATTTGTATATCCATCGCTAATACTATACATTGGCTTCCAAATCTTTCTACCAGATCATTGATCAATTGAGGTCTTTTAAAGGCTTCTGTATTTACAGAAATTTTATCAGCACCTGCATTTAGCAATCTTTCTACATCGTCTAATGATGTAATTCCACCTCCAATAGTAAATGGAATGTAAAGATAACGAGCAATTTTATGTACGAGCGAAACTAAGGTTTTACGATTTTCTTGTGTTGCACTTATATCCAGAAATGTAAGCTCATCAGCTCCTTCTTTTGCATAAATCATTGCCAGTTTTACTGGATCTCCCGCTTCCTTTAAATATTGAAAACGAACGCCTTTTACTGTTTTTCCATCTTTTATATCAAGGCAAGGTATAATGCGTTTTGTTAACATTTCTTCATGAATTCTCTAAGTTTTGAAATAGTGATTTTATTTTCATAAAGCGCCTTCCCAAGGATAACACCGTAGCATCCAATAGATTTTAGAGATTGTATCTCTGTTAAATGGCTTATTCCGCCACTTGCAATAATGTTTCTTTTTGGAAATGTCGTAAGTATTCGTTCATAGAATTGCAAGGAAGAACCAGATAAAAGGCCATCTTTAGAAATATCTGTGCAAAAAAAATTTTCTACTCCAGCACTTATTTTGTCTTTTAAAAAATCGCAGTAAAAAAGATCTGTCATTTTTTTCCAACCATTTATAGAAATTTTTTTTTTTTTTACGTCCATTCCTAGAAATATTTTATCACTTCCATAATCTTTAATCCATTTTTTCATAAGTTGTAGATTTTTCACTGCGATACTTCCTAAGGTTGCTATATGCGCTCCGCATTCAAAGACAACCCTTATATCTTGATCACTTTGAATCCCACCTCCAAAGTCTATAATGAGCTCGGTATTTTTTGATATTTTTTCCAGAACTCTCCAGTTAACAATCTTTCCAGTTTTAGCTCCATCTAAATCTACCAAATGCAATCTAGAAATTCCTATATCTTGAAAATATAAGGAGACAGTAAGGGGATCTTTGTTGTAAATTTTCTTCCGTCGATAATCTCCTTGAGTAAGTCTAACACAGATACTATCTATTAAATCGATAGATGGGATGATTTTAAATTGTTTTTTATTCAAAGTTTGATAAAGTTTTTTAGAATCTTTTGCCCTTCAAAAGAAGATTTTTCTGGATGAAATTGTGTTGCATAAAAATTGTATTTCTGCAAAGCAGCACTAAAAGGATATATATGTCCTGCTGATGCTATTGTATAGACATTTGTAGGAACATAATAACTGTGTACAAAGTATTGAAAATGGTTTTCCACCATTTTTTCAAAAAGCTTTCCTTTTATATTAAAAACTGTGTTCCACCCCATATGCGGGACTTTATAGGTAAGCTGGGTGTTGAATTTTTTCACATATAAATCAAATATGCCTAAACATAAAGTATCATTTTCTTCTGAAGACTTACAAAGTAAATGCATTCCAAGACAAATTCCTAATACAGGTTGTTTAAGAGAAGGTAGAATATCGTGTAAGCCTTTTTTACGCAAATATATCATTGCTGATTTTGCTTCACCTACTCCTGGTAAAATGATTTTATCTGCACTTTTAATTACTTCCTTTTGATCACTAAGTACTGGGTGAATTCCAAGACGCTTCAGCGCAAGAATTACTGATTGAACATTTCCTGCTGGATATTTTATTATAACTGTTGTCATAGTATTTCTTTGGTGCTAGGTAATCTATCATTATTGCCACGTTTTGTGGCCATATTAAGAACACAAGCGAATGCCTTAAATATAGCTTCTATTTTATGATGTTCATTGTCCCCTTCAGCTTTAATATTAAGATTACAATAGGCAACATCAGAAAAAGATTTAAAAAAATGTTCAAACATTTCTGTAGGAACATCCCCTATTTTTTCTCTTTCAAAATATGCTTTCCAAAGCATATTACTTCTTCCCCCTAAATCTAATGCTACCTGTACTATGGCATCATCCATTGGTAATAAAAATCCATATCGTGCAACTCCTCGCTTATCTTTTAAGGTCTTTGATAAGGCTATGCCTAGGGCAATAGCTGTATCTTCAATCGTATGGTGTTCATCTACATAAAAGTCTCCTTTTACTTTTAATCCTAAATCTATAGCAGCATGTATACAAATCTGATCAAGTAAATGATCGAAAAAACCAAACCCAGTATGAATATAGGAAATTCCTTTGCCATCTATTTTAATAAAGATTTGTATATCTGTTTCTTTACTCCTACGTCTATAAGAGGATTCACTAAAACAAAATTTAAGCAATTTGTAAATTTTTTTCCACGAAAAAGTCTGTACCTCTTGTAACCTTACAATTATACCTCTGGTAAATTGACTCCTTACTATGACAAAAGATTGAGAACGATTATAAATAGAAATCATACCAATTCCAGTATTGCTGGTTTTTTTAGAGGTAGCTATATAAATTGAAGATAAATGTATTCCTTCACCTTCAAAAGTTTTTAAGATAAATTTATGTGCTTCATTAAAAAGCACTCTTGGAATGCTTTCTGTCCCAAGACTAACTTGGTTGGTTACCAATATTAAGTCATAGAATAGTTCAGTAGCTATTCGTCCTAGATACGTAATGGCTCCAGGATTTAAAAAAACTTTATTGATAGGACTCTCCTCTACTAATGTTCTAATACTAAATAGAAATAAAACTTTTGTTCTCAATGTTGTATCTTCATATAATCATTTTTTTAATAGGCAGGACTATCACATGTTTAGCCCCATTTATGTTTAGAAAATAAACTGTTTTCCAGACCATATTATCTTCTACTATTGCTTGTAGATAACTCCATTGAGATTCAGTGATGGTAAGTATAGCTGGTTTTATAGGGGGTCGTGTAGCCATAGTTTGCTTTTTCATAAGAAAAGATAAAATCTTATCTAATTTTTTATTAGGAGCATAAAAGAAGATATATTTATTCGTGATGGCTCTTCTAACTGCTTGAATACGAAAAAGCAGTTGCTTTACTAAGGTTTTTTGTTCATATTTAGGACAGCAAAGCAATACTGCTTCTGAAACCATAACTTGTTTTATCTCTTTTAGATTATTCTTAAATAAAGTCTCTCCACTACTAACTAAATCGCAAATTGCATCGGCTATACCTAAATTCGTAGCTACCTCTACCGATCCACTTATATTCACAATATTATAGAGGATTTTATGTTTTTCTAAACAATTCTTTAGAACATTAGGATAGCTAGTCGCTATTCGTTTTCCTGAAAGGTCTTCCACATTTTTATATATGGTATCTTTAGGAACTGCTATTGAGAGTCTACAAACACCAAAACCTAATTTTTCTTTTATTAAAATGTTCTTTTTTTGTTCACAAATAACATTTTTTCCTACGATTCCTATATCAGCTATTCCTTCTTGAATATATTTCGGTATGTCATCATCTCGTAGAAAAAAGACATCCATAGGAAAATTTATTGCCTCTGCTCTAAGTCTGTCTTTGTAGTAGAAATTAATTTTGATACCGCAATTTTTAAGAAATTTAATAGATTCTTCGTGAAGACGACCTGATTTTTGCAAAGCTATTTTAAGTTTATTCATATTTATCGATCAGTACGGGTAAAGAGACTCGAACTCTTAGATAACAGATCCTAAATCTGTCGTGTCTACCAATTTCACCATACCCGTGTTAATTCTTATAAACAGATATAATATTATTTTTTTTATCAATTATTTTAAATTCAAGATATTTAAATGAATATCGAGGTATGATTTTTATCCACTTTTTAAATTTAATAAACCACTTTTGTTGCAAAGAAGGAAAACCTGCTTTAATGTAAGCAGCTATAAATGGATGAGTATGCAGGATATAATTTTCTCCAGCTCTGACTCCCTTTTGCAAAATAGATTCTATTCTATAGATATGTTCTATAGGCGATTCAACTTTTTTAGGGTTATTAGGGTTTTTTTCTTCATTTTGAAAGTTTAATTCGTGCCTTACTTTTTCTCTGGTTAGCTGTATAAGGCCGAATTTACTAATTTGTAATATCTTATATTTTGCAGTGTCATTTTTCATCATGTCTTTAAAGTGATCATATAGATCTTTACTATCTTCAATTTCTACCATATCAATAAAATCTATCACAATAATTCCTCCAATGTCTCTTAATTTAAGCTGCCTGGAAATTTCTGTAGCTGCTATTAGATTAATATCTAATATTTTTTTTTTATGAGTAATTTCTTCTACTGTTCCAGAATTCACATCAATTACATGTATTGCTTCAGTATGATCTATTACCAAATAGGCACCATGGATGAGAGGAATATTTTTTCCAAGAGACATTTTCATATCTTTTTCTATTCTAAATTTCTCAAATATAGGTACTCTTTCATCAGAATAATGTTTGATTATATCAAATTTACTTGGTTGTATAGTAGATATATAATCGATCATTATTTCACATAGATCTTGATTATCACAAATAATAGAAGTAACATTGTATAAATTTTTCAAAATATAGTAAGAGGGATCCATATTGATCATTAATCTAGCAGGCGGGTTATTTGTTTTTAATTTTGTAAGTAAACTTCTCCATTTATTAATCGAATAAATCAAATCTGATTTTAAAACTTCATCTTTTTTATTTAATGCTCCTCTTCTTACAATAATTCCAAAACCACTAGGTTGAATTGTTTTTAAAAAATAAATAAATCGTTTTCTTTTCTTATAGTCTCTTATTTTTTGGGAAACATAAATTTTTTCGACATAAGGAATAAGAACAAGAAATCTTCCAGATAAAGAAACCTCTGTGGTAAGTTTTGGGCCTTTATTAGAGATAGACTCTTTGGAAATCTGTACTAAAATTTTTGTATTAATTTGTAAGGTCTTCTTAAGCTCCCAATTGAGAGGGAATTCTTCTAAATGAGAAAAAACTTGTGATAGGTAATTAAAGTTTTTAATAGATAAAAATTCGAATAAGCACTTGAACTGTAATCCTAAGTCATAATAGTGTAGAAAAGCATCTTTAACGGATCCAATGTTAATAAAAGCTGCCTTTATATTTTCATCTATATTTTTAATTAGGCCTAAGTAAATATCTCCTATTGTTGGATTTGTATTTTCATCATTGAAATGAAAATATATTTCAGATAAGTTTCCTTTTTGGAGGATTGCAATAATTATTTCTTTTTTATTAGTTTGTATTACTAAATATCTATTCATTATTTCTTTTTATGTCTGTTTTGTCTACTTCTTTTCTTTCTTTTATGTATTGAAATCTTTCTTTTTTTCTTTTTTTTTACATTAGCCATAATAGAAAAATTAAATAGCTTAGTTGAAAACAGGGCGATGAGATAACACATCTCATAATTGTCTCCAAAAGGCATTTCGTTCAATGATATCTTATGTATTAACAATATATAATTTTTTTTACAATTTTCTTACCTATATTATCTGCAAAACTTTGGTTGGTCTCATATAATCTCATTTAATCATTATAGTCAGTGTAGTTTTTAGATATATTGTTCTTTTTTTTACTCACTGTATTCTCTTACTTCTGTTTCTCTTGCCTTAAAATTAATCGTGTTTTAATCATCTGCATTGATCAATTGAGATTACCGTGTTTTTTTAGCAATCCTCAAACGAGCACTTCGGGAACGAGGATTTTTTTGTATTTCTTCTATTTGAGGAGAAATAGGTTTTCTAGAAATAGGTAGGAAGGGAAATTTCTTTTTCCCGAAGAAATCTTCAATTGGAGTTTTTTCAAAGCGCCCATTCTTAAAAAATTGTTTTACTAAACTATCTTCTAAGGAGTGATAAGAAATTACTGCTATTCTAGCACCTTTTCTGAGAATTTTAATAACGGATTTTAATAAAAATTTAAGAGAGGCTAATTCATCGTTAACCTCTATTCGCAATGCTTGAAATATTTTAGCAAAAAATTTCTGTTTATTTCTACCTGTAATCTCATTTTTTATAATTTCTATTAATTCAAATGTATTTTCTATGGTCTTTTCCTTCCGCTTATAAACAATATATGTCGCTAATTTTCTAGCATTTCTTAATTCTCCATAATAAAAGAAAATTTTTGCAAGAGATTCATGCGAATAATTATTCAATATATCCTTAGCGTATTTTTTAATACGCTGGTCCATTCGCATATCTAATGTTTGATTATAACGAATGGAAAATCCTCGTTCAGGAGTGTCAAGTTGATGAGAAGAAACGCCTAGATCAGCTAGGATCCCAGAAACCTTAAAAATTCCCTGTATCCTTAATATATTTTCTATATATCTAAAGTTTCTATGGAAAATTTTAAGACGGAGATCTTGTAAAGTATTGTTTATAATAGATTGCTGATCTTGGTCAAAAGCTAAAAGAGTTGCTTCAGTAGCAAGCTTTTTTAGCAATTCTGCACTATGACCCCCCCCACCAAAAGTAACATCTACATAAATATCTTTTTCATCTGTAGTAATTATACCTTCTAACACTTCTCTTAGTAAAACTGGCTTATGATATTTATGTATTATTTGCTGCATGTATTACTTAAATTTAAGGAATGTGTGGTATGTGGGCGATATCGGACTCGAACCAATGACAGCTTGCTTGTAAAGCAAGTGCTCTAAACCAACTGAGCTAATCGCCCTCTATTAAAGAGTTTCAGAATCCTGTTTTGCTTGATATAATGTTTCCTCTGACAAAAACCAATACTTTTTAGCGGATAAAACCAGCTTCGTTATGAGCAGTATCACAAATAATAAGCGTCCTTTAAATCCTGTATTTTTACCATCCAGTAGATTTTTTCCTCAAAACTTTTATAGTATCTTCAAAGTTTGAAAGTATGGGTAAAATAATGTTAGGAGAAGAGAGGAGAAGACAGAATACTCACAAAATGATGGTTTTAATCTATCAAAAACCCATTGAAGCTAACATTCATAATCACCACCCTCCCACTTCTTATCATCAAACAATGCGCCTGTAGTATTTCCAACTCTCTGAAATAGTAGATTTATGGATTCATTAGATTTAGAGAAATTAAAAGCAGTTAAAACCTTTTGCATCCTTTTTTTAATACTATCATTGCATAAATTTCCAAGACTACCTTCATGAGAATGTCTTATAACTTTAATATATTGAAAATTTCCTTCTTGAATAGCAAGACCTACTTTTTTATACGCCTCCCTAAATGACATTCCCTCTTGAACATACTTATTAACTAGCTCAACGCTAAAAACATAACTGTATCGAAGATCCTCCATACAATTTTCATTAATGATAATATGCTCAAGCATATATCTTGTAATGAAAAGACAATTTTTAAGAACCTCAAATATAGGTAAAAACCTCTCTTTTATTATCTGTAAATCTCGATGATAACCAGAAGATAAATTGCTGGTTATCATATAAATTTCATTAGTAAATGCATTTATATGATTACAACGCCCTCTTATCAACTCAAAAACATCTGGATTTTTTTTATGAGGCATAATACTGGAGCCAGTAGTGAGATGATCAGGAAAATATAAAAAATAAAAATTATATCCCATATAAAGACAAACATCCTGAGAAAATTTACTCAAAGTAGAACTTATACTCGATAAAGCATTAGATACAACACGCTCTATTTTCCCTCTCCCCATTTGTGCATATATTACATTGAAATTCATATCTTCAAATCCCAGTAACTCTGTAGTCATTCTACGATTCAATGAGAAAGAAGAACCATAGCCAGCAGCTGAACCTAAAGGGTTCTTATTTATTACTCTATATGATGCTTCTAAAATAAGTAAATCATCAGATAAACTTTCTGCATAAGCAGATAACCAAAGACCAAAAGAAGAAGGCATAGCAACTTGATAATGTGTATAACCAGGAATAAGAACTTCTTTATAATACTGACTAAGGTGAATCATAATATCAAAAAGAGGGTTTACATAGTATACAATTTTCTGTATTTCGTTTCTAATGAAAAGTCTTAAATCCAACAATACTTGATCATTACGAGAACGACCGCTATGTATTTTCATACCAACATTTCCCAAAAAACTAATCAATATAATCTCAACTTGAGAATGCACATCTTCTACTGTGTTATCAATTTGAAAATTTCCATTCTTTATTGAAATAAAGATTTTACGAAGAGCTGTAGAAAGAACTATAAGTTCTTCTTTAGAAAGCAATCCAATAGCTTCAAGCATACGAATATGCCCTAAAGTCCCTAGGACATCAAAAGGAGCCAATTTAATGTCAATATCACGATCGTTTCCTATTGTAAATAGCTCTATTTCTTTACTTATATTAAAATCTTTTTCCCATAATTTCACTGTATGTTCTATTTATGTATGTAAAAATACTTTCTTCTTCAGTAATTCTTCTGTATCTTCTTTTTCATCAGGGAGACAACAATCTACTGGACATACTTTAGCACATTGAGGGTCTAAATGAAATCCAACACATTCAGTACATTTATCAGTAACAATAAAATATGTATCTTCTTTTTTAGGGGTATGAGGAGTTTTTGCTTGAGTCGTAAAGCCTGATGTAGAAGTTATTGTTCCTTTTAATCTTGTTCCTTCGGAAAAACACCATTCAGAAGCTCCTTCATAAATTGCATTGTTAGGGCATTCTGCTTCACAAGCTCCACAATTTATACATTCCTCCGTAATTTTTATTGCCATAAAACCTTTTTCATTTCACAGTACGAGCAGCTAAATTTACGCAATAAGTAAATAAAGTTATTTGAAACGACTATTTATAGCTTACTGAAATAAAAAATGTAGTAATTTTACTATTATGTTAATAATTAATCTAAAAGAGGGAGAGACAATTGAGAGAGCTATAAAAAGGTATAAAAGAAAATGCGATAAAACTCAACTAATAAAAAATTTTAGGAATATACAATATTATCTTAAACCTTCTGCAAAAAAAAGGGAAGAAATTTACAAAACTATCTATAAATACAAAATGAAAACTCTTGCCATAAATCTACAAGGTATAATGTAACAATTATTTAAGTGCAATTAGAGGTTCTCGTTTCTATGAATATATGAGATATTTTATAAAATTATCATATAACGGGAGTCGTTATAATGGATGGCAAATTCAAAAAACAGGTCTAACTATAGAAGAAGTAATTGAAAAGTGTCTTTCACACCTGCTAGACAAATCTATAGATATCATTGGAGCTGGACGAACCGATAAAGGAGTGCACGCCAAAGAATTTTTTGCTCATTTAGATTATGAAAAACAGTTAGATAAAAACCTTCTTATTAGACTTAATGCTTTTTTGCCTAAAGATATTGCAGTGTATGGGATTTATCTGGTAACACCACAAGCTCATGCCCGTTTTAGCGCAAACAGCCGAATATATGAATATAGGATCTCCTTATCCAAAAACCCATTTTGGAACCAACTTAGTTGGCATAGTCATTATGAGTCATTAAATATATACTTGATGAATAAAGCATCTGAAATACTTAAAAAGTATACTAATTTTAGTAGCTTCTGTAAATTTAATATATCTAATTGCTATTGTAACATTGAATATGCACACTGGAACTATAAAGAAGGTAAACTTCTATTTGAAATAAAAGCAAACAGATTCTTAAGAAATATGGTAAGATCTATAGTAGGGACGCTTTTAAATGTAGGAAAAGAAAAACTCAATATTAAGCAATTCTGTGATATTGTTGAGGCAAAAGATAGACTCCGTGTTGGACCTTCAGTTCCCGCAAAAGGTCTTTTTCTAAAGCAAATATGCTACCCAAAAGCAATCTTCTTATGAAATATATTCTATTGAATCTCATTCAATGGTATCTCATCAAATTTTAACTTAGAAAATACTATGAAGTCTTGGTATTCTTTAAGCCCAGTGCCTGCTGGAATTTTATGACCTACAATAACATTTTCCTTCAACCCAAGCAAATCATCAGTTTTTCCACTAATAGCTGCCTCATTTAAAACCTTTGTAGTCTCTTGAAAAGAAGCTGCTGAAACAAAAGATTTGGTATGTAAGGCAGCTCGTGTAATTCCTTGAAGAATAGGTTTGGCTATTGCTGGAGTACAATCACGAGTGATTATATTCTTTTTTCCTAGACTATCTAAAAGATCATTCTCGTTTCTAACATCTACAATATTAAGAAGTTGACCATATTTAAATTTATCTGAATCTCCAGGATCTTCTACAACTTTCATTCCAAATATCCTATTATTTTCTTCGATAAAATCTGTTTTATGTTCTATACTCTCTTCGAGAAAACGAGTATCTCCAGCATCAACAATTTTCACCTTAAGCATCATTTGACGTATTATGATCTCAAAATGCTTTTCATTAATCTTTACTCCCTGCATACGATAGACTTCCTGAATTTCATTTACAATATATTCCTGAACGGCCTTAGGCCCTTTAATATTTAATATATCTTCTGGAGTAATAACTCCTTCTGATAATGAAGTACCAGCTTTTACATAGTCATTTTCCTGCACAATAATCTGATTAGAGACCTTAACAAGATACCTCTTAATTTCACCAGTTTTAGACTCTATGAAAATTTCTCTATTTCCTCTTTTCATGTCTCCAAAGCTTACAACTCCATCAATTTCAGATACAATCCCTAGATTAGAAGGATTACGAGCTTCACATAGTTCGGTGACCCGAGGTAACCCTCCTGTTATATCTGTCATTTTCCCATATTTTCTAGGCATTTTAGCAATTACCTTCCCTACTTTTATCCTATCTCCATTTTCAACAATAAGATGAGCACCAACAGGTAAATTATATATTTTAATCTCTCTCTCATCATCACTAAAAATTTTCAAAGAAGGAACAAGCTTCTTATCTCGTGATTCTAATATTACCTTTTCTTGAATTACTGCCTGTTCATCCTCTATTTGAAAAGTTACTCCTTTTTCAATAGCTTCATAAGCTATTCTACCAGAACATTCTGCTATAATTACAGCATTATAAGGATCCCAACGACATATTTCAGTTCCTTTAGCTATAAAATTTCCTTGTTGAACGAATAAAGTAGCTCCATAGGGAATATGGCTCGACATTAATACAGTACCATCTTTTCTTAGAAGTTTCATCTCTGTGTATCTAGATACCACCAATTTCCCTATTTCAGTATGTATTGACCTGAGTTCTTCGAACTCAATAATCCCATCAAATCTAGCAATGATTTGAGAAGTAGCCTCTACTATATTTCCTGCAGTTCCTCCAATATGAAAAGTTCTTAATGTTAATTGTGTTCCAGGTTCTCCTATTGATTGTGCTGCAATGACTCCAACAGCTTCTCCTTTCTGGACAAGTTTTCCTGTAGAAAGATTTCTACCATAACATTTGGCGCAAACCCCTGATTTTGATTCACATGTTAATGGAGAGCGAACATGAATAGTTTCTATTCCAAGTTTTTCAATAAGATAAGCACATTCTTCATCAATCATTTCATCAGCAGAAACAATCACTTCATTTTTATTAGGATGATTTATATCGTAAAGTGCAATACGTCCTAAAATACGATCAGATAAAAATTCTACTATTTCTTCGTTTTTTTTAACAGCTCCAATTTCAAGGCCTCTTAGAGTTAAACAATCTTCTTCTCTTATAATGACATCTTGAGCAACATCTACTAAACGACGAGTTAAATATCCAGCATCTGCTGTTTTTAATGCTGTATCTGCTAATCCTTTACGAGCTCCGTGAGTTGATATAAAATACTCCAAAATAGATAGTCCTTCACGAAAATTAGAAATAATAGGATTCTCAATAATCTCTCCACTCCCAACTCCAGCACGCTGAGGTTTTGCCATTAAGCCTCTCATCCCTGAGAGTTGGCGTATTTGTTCTTTTGAACCCCTAGCTCCTGACTCTAACATCATATAAACAGAATTAAATCCTTTCTTATCTTCTTGCATTTTACTCATTACCTTCTCGGTAAGCAATACATTAGTATTAGTCCAAATATCAATAACTTGATTATATCGTTCTTGATTAGAAATCAAACCCATATTATAATTTCCAATCACTGAATCTATCTGTTTAATTGCATTCTTAATCATCATTTGTTTATCATTTGGAATTATAATATCTTTCAAACTAAACGATAACCCTCCAATAAAAGCATTATAGAAGCCTAGCTCCTTAATATCATCAAGAAATTTCACAGTAACTGGAATATTTGTTAACGTCAAAATGCGTCCAATAATCTTACGCAATGATTTTTTAGTAAGTAAATCATTGATATAACCTACTATATTAGTAGGGACAAATTTATTAAACAACACTCTACCTACAGTAGTTTCCACAATTTTATGTAAAACTTGGCCATTTTCCAGAATTGGAACTTTTACTTTAATACATGCATTGATTGAGACGATATTTGCGTTATAGGCGATCTGGACTTCCTCTGGAGAATAAAATACGATACCTTCTCCCTTTACTTTATGATATGGAGTAGATTTCAGTTCCTTAGTCATATAATAAAGCCCTAAAACCATATCTTGTGAAGGGACCGTAATAGGAGCCCCGTTTGCTGGATTTAAAATATTTTGCGAAGACAACATGAGCAATTGTGCTTCTAGAATTGCCAAAGGACCTAATGGTAGGTGGATTGCCATTTGATCTCCATCAAAATCTGCATTAAATGCAGTGCATACTAAAGGATGCAATTGTATTGCTTTTCCTTCTATAAGTTTTGGTTGGAAGGCTTGAATGCCTAATCTGTGTAAAGTGGGGGCACGGTTTAACAACACAGGATGTCCTTTCAACACATTTTCTAGAATATCCCAAACTACCGGCTTTTTAGTATCTATAATTTTTTTAGCAGATTTTACGGTCTTAACAAGACCACGCTCTATAAGCTTACGAATAATAAAAGGTTTGTAAAGTTCTGCTGCCATCTCTTTTGGAATTCCACACTCATGCAGTTTTAAATTAGGTCCTACTACAATTACGGACCTAGCAGAATAATCAACGCGTTTACCAAGTAAATTCTGACGAAATCTACCTTGTTTCCCTTTTAAAAAATCAGAAAGAGATTTTAACTGTCTGTTACCTTCAGATTTTATAGAAAATGATTTTTTTGTATTATCATACAATGAATCAACTGCTTCTTGCAACATCCGTTTTTCATTCCTTAATATAACTTCCGGCGCATGTATTTGTAAGAGACGTTTAAGTCTATTATTACGAATAATAATTTTACGATATAAGTCATTTAAATCAGAAGTTGCAAAACTTCCTCCATCTAAAGTAAGTAATGGTCGTAATTCTGGGGGAATAATGGGAAGTATATGAATTATCATCCATTCTTTTCTATTATGTGTTTTATTCGCTGATTCCCTGAAAGCCTCTACAATTTGCAATCTCTTAAGTGTCTCCATACGAAGTAGCTTAGATGTTTCATGATAAGATTCCTTTCGCAATGCCTCAGAGAGATCATCAAGATTAAGACGTTTAAGCAATTCCTCAATACACTCAGCTCCCATAAGAGCAATAAATTTTTTAGTATCATTATCATCAAGGGATTTATTATTAAGAGGAAGCCTATCTATAATAGAGAGGTATTCATTCTCAGTTAATAACGACATTTCTTCAAGTGGGATTTTATCAGGTCTGCAAGCAACACCTACTTGAATTACAAGATAGCGTTCATAATAAATTATCATATCAATTTTCTTAGATGAAAGACCTAAGAGATAACCAATTTTATTAGGTAAAGCCTTGAAATACCAGATATGAACCACAGGGATTATCAATCGTATATGGCCAAGACGGGCTCTACGAACATTTTTATCTGTTATCTCTACACCACAACGATCACATATAATTCCCTTATAACGAATACGCTTATATTTGCCACAAGCACATTCATAATCTTTTATAGGACCAAATATACGTTCACAAAATAAACCATCTCGTTCAGGTTTATGAGTACGATAATTTATTGTTTCTGGCTTCAGAACTTCTCCATAAGATTCCTGAAGAATAGCTTCTGGAGAAGCCAGCCCAATGGAAATTTTTTGGAAATTACTATTGGGTTTCTTTTTTTTTAATGACATATTTTAATAATATTTCAGTAATGAAGTTCAATATTTAATCCTAACCCTTTTAGTTCATTAAGCAATACATTGAATGACTCAGGAATTTCAGGTTCTGGCAGGGTATCTCCCTTAACTATAGCTTCATAAGTCTTTCTTCTTCCCACCACATCGTCAGATTTAACAGTTAGAATCTCTCTAAGAATATTGGAAGCTCCAAAAGACTCTAAAGCCCAAACCTCCATCTCCCCAAATCGTTGACCTCCAAACTGAGATTTACCGCCAAGAGGTTGTTGTGTTATTAATGAGTAAGGACCTATAGATCTGGCATGCATCTTATCTTCTACCATATGACAAAGTTTTAATACATAAATTATTCCAACAGTAGCAGGCTGTTCAAAACGAACCCCAGTTTCTCCATCATATAGATAAGTGCTACCAAAACGCGGTAAACCTGCTTTATCCATATATTCAATGATCTGTTGTATTGATGCCCCATCAAAAATAGGCGAAGAAAATCTAATTCCAAGCTTTTGTCCTGCCCATCCAAGAATTGATTCGTAAATCTGACCTATATTCATCCTAGATGGCACGCTTAATGGATTAAGAACAATATCTATAGGCGTCCCATCTTCTAAAAATGGCATATCTTCATACCTAACAATTCGAGATACAATCCCTTTATTCCCATGCCTCCCTGCCATTTTATCCCCTACTTTTAATTTACGTTTTTTCGCTATATACACCTTAGCTATTTTAACAATCCCTAAAGGTAATTCATCTCCAACAGAAATTTTAAATTGTTTACGTTTAAATTCTCCTTGTAAATCTCTTATCTTAGTTTTATAATTGTGTAATATAATAGATATTAACTCATTGATATGTTCATCGTATGTCCATATTGTAGAAGAAATATTCATATAATCATAAATTGAGTATAAGATATTTCTTGAAAATCTTACTCCTTTTTGTATAACTTCTTCTTTTAGGTCGTTGAAAACACTTCTAGAAACTTTAGATTGTAAAAGTGTACAAAGTTTTTGACAAAGAATGTCTCTATATTTTTCGAAAAGTTCTCTATATTCATTATCAAATTGAGCAATTTCTAACTGAGCTTTTACACGTCTTATTTTCTCCTTAAAACTTCTAGAAAAAAGTTTTTTATCAATTACTACTCCTCCAGAAAATGAAGGCTCTACTTTCAAAGAAGAATCTTTTATATTTCCATATTTATCTCCAAATATTGCTCTTAACAGCTTTTCTTCTGGAGAAGGATCAGATTCGCCTTTTGGCGTAATCTTTCCGATGAGAATATCTCCTGGATTAACTTGAGCCCCAATACGAATAATACCATTTTCATCAAGATTTTTAGTGGCCTCTTCATTAAGATTAGGAATCTCATTAGTAAGTTTCTCCATTCCTAATTTTGTCTCACGAACTTCTAGAGCATACTCATCTATATGAACAGATGTGAATAAATCTTCGCGAACAACCCTTTCTGATAGTACAAAAGCATCTTCAAAATTAAAACCTTTCCATGGCATAAAGGCTACTAAAAGATTTCGTCCCAAAGCAAGCTCTCCTTTTTCAGTTGCAAATCCCTCGCATAATATCTGACCTTTAATTACTTTCATTCCTTTAATTACAATAGGCTTAAGATTGATGGTAGTATTTTGATTAGTTTTTCTAAATTTAATTAGATCGTATGTTTTAACATCATATTCAAAACTTATCAGGATTTCTTCTTCTGTTCTGTCATATCTTACACAAATCTTATCCGATTGTACATCTTCAACAACTCCAGACGCTTCTGCATGAATAAGTATCCTAGAGTATCTTGCAACTTCTTTTTCAAGACCTGTGCCGACAATTGGCGCTTCTGGACATAGTAAAGGAACTGCTTGACGCATCATATTAGAACCCATCAATGCACGATTGGCATCATCATGTTCAAGAAAAGGAATAAGAGAAGCAGAAATAGAAGCAATTTGATTAGAAGCAACATCAATATAATTAACTTGATCTGGAAATGCTATTGGGAAAGAGCCATCTTTACGGGAAACCACTCTTTCCTGAAGAAAGAATCCATCTTCATCTATTGGTGTATTTGATTGTGCAATGGTTTTTCCATCTTCTTCGGAAGATGAAAGATAAACTAATGAAGCTAAATCTACTCTACCATCTTTTACTACTTGGTAAGGCGTCTCAATGAAACCCATTGAATTTACTTTCGCAAAAACACAAAGGGAAGAAATCAAACCTATATTTGGTCCTTCTGGAGTTTCTATAGGACAAAGTCTACCGTAATGAGTATAATGTACATCACGAATCTCAAATCCTGCTCGATCTCTAGAAAGTCCGCCAGGACCTAGAGAAGAGAGCCTTCGTTTATGCGTAATTTCAGATAGAGGATTTGTTTGATCAAGAAATTGGGAGAGTTGATTTGTGCAAAAGAAAGAACTTATGATAGATGATAAAGTTTTTGAATTTATCAAGTCAATAGGTGTAAACACCTCATTATCACGGACATTCATTCTTTCACGAATCGTACGCGCCATTCGCGATAAACCTATATTAAACTGCGTAGACAGTTGTTCCCCAACTGTTCTTACACGACGATTAGAAAGATTATCAATATCATCTACTTCAATTTTAGAGTTTATTAACTGAATGAGATGTTTTACAATTGCAATAATATCCTCTTTAGTAAGAACTTGTACATCCATAGCAATATCTATACCTAATCTTTTGTTTAAACGATAACGACCAACTTCACCTAAACTATATCGTGTTTCAGAAAAAAATAATTTATCAATTACACCTCTAGAAGTTTCCTCATCAGGCGGTTCAGAACTCCTAAGCTGCCTATAAATCTTATCAAGTGCTTCCTTCCCTGAAGAAGTTGGATCTTTATTAATAGTATTATGAATGATAACAGAATCCATAGATGTTTCCTTATTATGCAATAGAATACTTTCTATCCCTGCTTCAATAAGATCAACTATATGTTCTTTTTCAAGAGTAATATCTCTATCAAGGATTTTTTCATTTTTTTGAATAGATATTACTTCTCCAGTTTCTTCATCGATAAAATCTTCCATACATTTTTTTAATACTCTTTCTGCAATTTTTGATCCAATAAGTCTTTTAAAATTGGAAGGATGAACCTTTACCTCCTCAGCTAAATCGAATATTTCTAATATATCCTTATCCTCCTCATAGCCAATTGCCCGAAAAAGAGTAGTGACTGGAAATTTTTTCTTTCTATCGACATAAGCATACATAACATTATTTATGTCTGTAGAAAATTCTATCCATGATCCTTTAAATGGGATAACTCTAGCAGAATATAAGCGCGTACCATTAGCATGCAAAGATTGCCCGAAAAATACACCAGGAGATCTATGTAGCTGAGATACAATAACCCGCTCTGCCCCATTAATAATAAATGAACCAGAAGGTGTCATATGCGGAATAGATCCTAAATAAACATCTTGTACTACAGTTTCAAAGTTTTCATGATTTGGATCTGTGCAATAAAGACACATTCTAGCTTTAAGAGGAACGCTAAAAGTAAGACCTCTCTCAATACATTCTTTAATTGAATATCTTGGAGAATCTATGAAGTAATCTAGAAATTCTAAAACAAATTGATTTCTAGAATCAAAAATAGGAAAATTCTCCATAAATGTCTTGAAAATGCCCTGATTTTCTTGATATTTATATTGAGTTCCTAAATGGAGAAACTCTTGAAACGATTTGATTTGAATCTCAAGAAAATCAGGATACTGTATTTTTCTCTTTCCGGAAGAGAAGCTTATTCTTTCTGTAGTTGTTTTATTAGTAGACAATGAAGGTTGTTTTTATTTTAATTCTACTTCCGCTCCCACTTCTTCCAATTGTTTCTTTAGTGATTCTGCTTCCTCTTTCGAAATACCTTTTTTTAGATGTTTAGGCGCATTATCTACTAAATCTTTACTCTCTTTAAGTCCTAGTCCTAAAAGGTCTTTAATTCGTTTCACTACTGAAAGTTTGGGACTTCCGGCTGCTTTTAAGATAACGTCAAAGGATGTTATTTCTTTCGTTTTGTCTAGAATTTCTTCTTTAGGTGCAGAAGAAACAGCCAAGGAAGCAGAAGTGTCAATTCCATATTTCTCTTTAAGAATTTTTGCCAAATTATTCACTTCTACTACTTTTAAGTTTACCAAAGTTTCTGCTATTTTATTAATATCTGACATGCGTGATTTTTACATATTAAAATTAATATTTTTTTGTAAATATTCAAGGAGCTTGTAAAGGAGCTTGTAAAGGAGCTTGTAAAGGAGCTTGTAAAGGAGCTTGTAAAGCTGTAACTATCGTTGTCAGTGATGTTTGTAATGCTGAAATAATGCCCACTATTAATTCTTCTTTAGACTTAAGATTTACTAAATAATCAAGTTTATCATTTCCTATATAAAAATTGTCAGAAACATAAGCAGCCTTTAATCGAGGGATTTTACTATTATTTTTTTTTTTATAATCAAAAATAATTTTTGCTGGTGCATTTTCTACAGAAGAGATCATTATAAATGTATTTCCTTTAATTATCGGAAATAATGTATAGAATTGTTTACTATATTTTTCCATAGCTATGCGAAGTAAGGTATTTTTTACCATCATAACTTTTACTTGAGAAATATAGCAATTTCTTCTCAACTCATTGCTCTGATGAGCGTCCATATCAGAAATATCAGCTAGGTAAATATTTTTAGAAGAAGTTTCAAAAGAAAGGACTGAAGAAAGAATATCTATAAATTGTAACTTTTGTTCTTTTGTCATATATTATAATATACTATTTACATCTACTCTTACTCCGATACTCATAGTTCCTGATAAAAAGACACTTTTCATATAAATTACTTTAGCAGAAGAAGGTTTTATATTATGAAGTGTCTTGACAAGTTCAATAGAGTTTTCCTTAAGTTGAAAGTTTTCGAATGAGGCCTTACCAATAGGTAAATGTACAATTCCATATCTATCAGCTCTAAAATCTATTTTCCCCAACTTTACTTCCTTTACGGCTTTTCCTATCTCTGTTGTTACAGTTCCACTTTTAGGATTAGGCATTAAGCCTTTCGGTCCCAGTATTTTACCCAAGCGTCCTAGTTTAGTCATCAACATCGGTGTAGTAATAATAACATCTATTTCTGTCCATCCTTCGTTAATTTTTGTAAGGAATTCATCCGATCCAATGAAATCAGCACCAGCTTCCTTCGCTTCAAGTTTCTTATCATCGCCTACAAGAGCCAAAATACGAAAAGATTTTCCAGTCCCATGAGGGAGTTTTACTACTCCCCTAATCATTTGATTTGCTTTTTTTTGATCTACTCCAAGACGTATAGCTATATCTATTGAAGAATTAAAAAAAGTATAAGAAGAAATTTCTTTTACAATTTTGGAGGCTTCAGTGAGCGAATATGTCTTAGTCCCATCAAAAATTTTATATATTTTCTTTTGTGTTTTAGTTAATTTCTTCATATATCTCTATACCAATTGATCTGGCAGTCCCAGAAATCATAGAAATAGCAGATTTTAAAGTATAACAATTAAAATCAGACATTTTATTTTCGGCGATGCTTATCACTTTTTTCAAATTTATTTGCCCCACTTTTATACGATTAGATTCCTTTGATCCCTTAGTCAGATTTGCAGCTTCCATTAATTGAACAGAGACAGTAGGATTTTTTATAAGAAAAGAAAATGATTTATCTTCATATACAGTAATTACTACTGGCAATAACTGACCAGCCTTACTTTTAGTAAGAGTATTAAATTTATTACAGAAATCCATTATTTTAATTCCAGCGGACCCGCAAGCTGGTCCTACTGGAGGTGCTGGAGAGGCTAATCCAGCTTTTATTTGTAGCCTTAAAATCTTTTTTATTTTTTTTTCCATTTATTATTTTTCTTCCAAAATAAGAACAGTTATAGACATTCTCTGTCTTTTAATTGTAGTCTCCTACCTTAATTCGTAATATCTTGTTTTTTCATTGGGATAGGTTTTCAATTGGGCTTCGTTGTCTTAATAATGTCCCAAGTTCTAAGAAAAAAGCACATATAAATATCTCATCTATACTATCTAAAATTAGAGAGAATAAAAAAATAGCAATAGATACAATTATTGGCCAAGTAATATGATGGGTAAATTCATCATATACACCTCTTACTCTTATACTCTTAAACTCAACCAATGCACGGGTGATAAGACTTGAACTTACAACCTTCGATTTTGGAGACCGAGACTCTGACCTATTGAGCTACACCCGTATATAATATTTTAATCAAGTATTTCTGTAACTTGACCTGCTCCTATTGTTCTTCCTCCTTCACGAATAGCAAAACGCAATCCTTTATCCATAGCTACTCTTTGTATTAATTCTACATTTACAGAAATATTATCCCCTGGCATTGCCATTTCTATTTCGTCTGATAGCTGTATTTCTCCTGTTACGTCTGTAGTTCTTAGATAAAATTGAGGACGATATTTATTATGGAAAGGTGTATGACGGCCCCCCTCTTCTTTAGATAAAACATAGACTTCTGCTTTGAATTTTTTATAAGGATTAATAGCTCCTGGTTTCCCAATTACCATTCCTCTCCGTATATCTGTTTTCTCAATGCCTCTAAGTAATAATCCTACATTATCACCTGCCTGACCATGATCTAAAATTTTTCTAAACATTTCTACTCCTGTTACAGTTGATGTGAGTTTCTTTTCTCCCATACCAACTATTTCTACATGATCTCCAGAATTTATAATACCAGATTCAATTCGTCCAGTAGCTACTGTTCCACGACCTGTAATCGTAAATACGTCTTCTATTGGCATCAAGAAAGGTTTATCTATATCTCGTATAGGTTCAGGGATATAACTGTCAATAACCGCCATGAGTTCATTAACTTTATCGACCCACTTAGCTTCCCCATTGAGAGCCCCTAATGCAGAACCTTGAATAATAGGAGTATTTTCACCATCAAAATCATATTTAGAAAGAAGTTCTCTTAGTTCCATCTCTACAAGTTCAAATAGTTCTGGATCATCTACAACATCTACCTTATTCATAAAAACTACTAGCTTAGGGACACCGACCTGACGAGCCAAAAGAATGTGTTCACGAGTTTGAGGCATTGGTCCGTCTGTAGCAGCTACTACTAGTATGGCTCCATCCATTTGAGCGGCCCCAGTTACCATGTTCTTTACGTAATCTGCATGCCCAGGGCAATCAACATGGGCATAGTGTCTATTAGCAGTTTGGTATTCTACATGTGAGGTATTAATGGTAATTCCACGTTCTCTTTCTTCTGGAGCATTATCAATGTCACTAAAAGCTTTTGCCTCAGCTAGCCCTTTATCCGCAAGAACTCTTGTAATAGCAGCTGTTAAAGTTGTTTTTCCGTGATCTACATGCCCAATAGTTCCAATATTCAAATGGGGTTTATTACGTTTAAATATTTCTTTTGCCATAAATTGAAGTTAGAGCCAATGACAGGAGTTGAACCTGTGACCTCTTCCTTACCATGGAAGCACTCTACCATTGAGCTACATAGGCTATAGAGCGGAAGACGAGGCTCGAACTCGTGACCCTCAGCGTGGAAAGCTGATGCTCTACCGATTAAGCTACTACCGCAAAAGTGGGGAAAGTAGGATTCGAACCTACGAAGATATACACCATCAGATTTACAATCTGACCTCGTTAGCCTCTTGAGTATCTCCCCAAAAAAATGAGCCGATAGCTGGATTTGAACCAACGACCGTCTGATTACAAATCAAGTGCTCTAAACCAACTAAGCTATATCGGCTATATCATATAAATATATTATTTATTTTTTAATAAGATTATCTGCATAATCAGCCATTCGAAGAAAATCTATCATCTCTTGAATTTTTCCATTCATAAATTCTTCTATCTGGTAAAAGGTTTTATTAATTCTATGATCTGTAATCCTTCCTTGATGGAAATTATAGGTGCGGATTTTCCCTGATCGATCTCCAGTAGAAACTAATGCTTTTCTTTCTGTTGCCCGTTCATAAAGTTTTTTGTCAAGTTTTATTTTATAAAGACGTGCCCGCAGCAGGTGAATTGCTTTTTCATAATTTTTATGCTGAGATCTTTCAGATTGACATTCGACGACAATCCCAGTGGGTTCATGAGTTAATCTAACTGCTGTTTCTACTTTATTTACATTCTGTCCTCCTGCTCCGCTAGATCTAAAAGTCTCCCGTTTAATATCATAGTTTTTCACTTCTATTTCAATAGAATCAACTTCTGGTAGAACAGCTACTGTTATAGCAGAAGTATGTATACGCCCTTGAGATTCTGTTTTAGGAACTCTCTGAACTCTATGTATCCCTGACTCAAATTTTAAACTTCCATATACTTTTACTCCCTTTACATTTAATATAACTTCCTTATATCCTTTTATAGGAGATTCTTGTATATTTAGAATTTTATAATTCCAACCTTTCTCTTTGAAATACATAATATACATTCTAAAAATTTCTTCAACAAAAAGACATGCTTCATTTCCTCCAGTTCCTGGACGCAACTCCATTATTGCATTTTTATCATCGTCATCATCTATCGGAATAAACAAATATTGAATATGTTTTTCTAAGTTGTCTAATTGATATAAAAGTTTACTTTTTTCATCTTTTGCTATTTCTTTCATATCAAAACTTTCTGCTTCATCAGATAGTATTCTTTCTATTTGATATAAGTCATTCCTTTTTTTTTCATATTTATGGTATATATTAATAATATTCTCTAGTTCTTTATATTTTCTAGTAAGCCTTCCATAAGGGACTTTATTTGCTATAATTTCAGGTTTACTTATTAATTCAGATATTTCATCAAATAGTTTACTAAGTTCGCGAATTTTGTCTGTTAAAAAACCTTTTTTCATTTTTTAAAAATGAACTAATAATTCATAGAATGAAACAATATCACTAATATAGTTAGTATTTTTTTGTTTTTATTTTGTTAAACAAGGATTTTTAGGCTTGAAAAGTAAAATAAATGTGGTTTATTCAATGTTCCTTAATGAAGAAAATAAATATAGAGCTACTGATTATGAATTTTCAAGTATTGGTTCTAGCGAAGGTGTGTTAGAAATAATGTCTGAAAGTTATGGTTTTTTAAGATCTTCAGATTTTAATTATTTATCGTCTACTGACGATATTTATGTATCACAATCACAAATCAGACTTTTTGATTTAAAGACAGGAGATACAATACGAGGATATATAAGGACTCCAAAGGAAGGAGAAAAACACTTTACACTTATTAATATCACAGAAATCAATGGAAGACCCCCTTATTTCCTTAGTAATCGTATTTTCTTTGAAAATCTTACACCATTGTTTCCAGAAGAAAAATTTAAACTAGCGGCAAAAAATTCTTCCATTTCAACACGAATAATTGATTTGTTTTCTCCAATAGGTAAAGGACAGAGAGGAATGATTGTATCTCCTCCAAAATCAGGAAAAACAATTTTATTAAAAGAAATAGCCAATGCTATAGAAGCGAATCACCCTGAAGTTTATTTAATCATATTACTAATAGACGAAAGACCAGAAGAAGTAACAGATATGCGAAGAAATGTAAATGGTGAGGTAGTAGCTTCTACTTTTGATGAGGCAGCTGAAAAACATATAAAAGTATCCAATATGATTCTACAAAAAGCTAAACGATTGGTGGAATTTGGTCATGATGTTGTTATTTTGCTCGATTCAATCACACGACTTGCTCGTGCTTATAATACAATTTATCCATCTTCAGGAAAGATTCTATCAGGAGGAATAGATGCTAAAGCATTGCAAAAACCAAAACGGTTCTTTGGATCAGCAAGAAATATTGAAGGAGGAGGTTCACTTTCTGTGATTGCTACAGCAATAATAGAAACAGGATCAAAGATGGATGAAGTTATTTTTGAGGAATTTAAAGGAACAGGCAATATGGAGCTGCAATTAGATAGAAAAATAGCTAATAAAAGACTTTATCCAGCTATAAATTTAGTGTCATCTAGCACAAGAAGAGATGATCTATTACAGGATTCTACTACAATCCAACGTATGTGGGTTTTGCGAAAGCATTTATCGGAAATGAATTTGGTAGAAGCAATGTATTTTATAAAAAATCAAATTACTAGAACTAAAAATAATAAAGAATTTTTAAATTCAATGAATAGATAACTTTTAATTCTATGTATAGATTCAAAAGTTGTCATAAAAACCTTAGTAATGATATTACTTCTCCAGTTTCCGTATATTTAAAATTAAGAGAGATTTTTCCTGGTACACTTCTATTAGAATCTTCTTCTTTTCATCCACAAGACAATAATTTTTCTATTATTTGTCTAGATGCAGTAGCAGAAATTATTTTGGATAAAGATTATATCTATTACCGTTTTCCAGATAAATGCGAAGAGAAGATAAGTTTATCTGATAAAAAAAAAAATGTATGTGATCTTTTAGAAAATTTTATTAAACAGTTCTACTCAGAAAATAAATTTCTGAAAGGGTTTTCAGGTTTTTATGGATATATTTCTTATGATAGTCTTCCTTATTTTGAAAACATAGCTTTGCTAGCTCCTTCGCATAAATCCTCCCAAATCCCCAAAATACGATTAGCATTATTTAGAACCTTAATTATATTTGATCATTTTAATAATGTATTGAATATTTCCTCACATATCTTTAGAAAAGATGAAAATTATTCTATATCAAAAATAATTTACCTTATTTATAATAAAAAAATAATTCACTTACCATTTAAGATTATAAAAAGATTATCTTCAAATCTTACAGATAAAGGATATAAAGAATCAGTAGGGAAGAGTATAAGAGCATGTAAACGTGGAGATGTTTTCCAAATTGTTCCTTCCAGACAATACCAACAGAAATTTAAAGGAGATGAATTTAATGTTTATCGTAGTTTACGCTCTATAAACCCTTCTCCTAATTTATTTTATTTTGACTATGGAGATTATAAAATATTCGGTTCCTCTCCTGAATTTCACTTCACAATAAAAAATAATACTGCATATATATATCCTATTGCAGGCACTATATTACGCTCAGGAGATGATCTTAAAGACAAAATGTTAGCGGAAGAACTGTCAAAAAATACAAAAGAAAATGCAGAGCATGCTATGTTAGTAGATCTATCACGTAATGATTTGAGTAGAAATTCTTATTACGTTAAAGTAGAAAGATATAAGGAAATTCAGTATTTTTCTCATGTTTTACATTTAGAATCAAAAGTTTCTGGAAAATTACCAATAAATTATTCTCCAGTAAAAGTTTTTGCAGATGCTTTCCCAGCAGGAACCCTATCAGGAGCCCCTAAATATAAAGCAATGGAATTGCTAGACGAATTTGAACCACAGTCAAGAGGAGTATATGGAGGTTCTATTGGGTTTTTTGGTTTAGATGGAGGAATCAATACAGCAATTATTATACGAACTTTTTTAAGTAAGGGTAAAACCCTTTTTATGCAAGCAGGAGCTGGGGTTGTTGCAAATTCTACAGAAGAAAATGAATTATATGAGGTTAATAATAAATTAAAAGCACTGAATAAGTCGATTATAGCTGCTGAAAAGATTTAAGAAGATGAAGGAAAAAATTTTAGTACTGGATAATTATGATTCGTTTACCTATAATATTATACACCTTATAAAATTACTTTCCGCTCATACTGTAGATGTCAGTAGAAATACTGACATTGGGTTAGAAGAAATATATGCTTATAAAAAAATACTTTTATCTCCAGGTCCTGGTCTTCCATCAGAAGCTCATATTCTGAAGCCTTTGATTAAATACTTTACTCCTATAAAAAGTATTTTAGGTGTATGTTTAGGACAACAGGCTATTACCGATGTTTTTGGAGGTAAATTGATAAACCCTAAAAATGTATATCATGGTATCTCTAGTAAAATAACTATTGTTGATAGTGAAGAAAAAATATTCGATAGCTTACCTACTTATTTTAAAGTAGGTAGATATCATTCTTGGTTAGTCTCTGAATGTAATTTTCCTTTAGAACTTAAAATTACAGCTAGGGGTCCAAAGGGAGAAATTATGGCTTTGCGTCATAAATTTTATGATGTCGTAGGAGTTCAATTTCACCCAGAATCTATACTTACGCCTTTCGGCGTAGGCATAATATATAACTGGCTTAATTTACCAAAATGAAGAAAATTCTTACCTATCTTTTTGAAAAAAAGAGTCTTAGTTTAGAAGTAACAAAAAGGTTACTTCTTGATATGGGAAAATTTAATACATCACAAATAGCGGCTTTAACTAGCATATATAACATGCGACCGTCTTCTATTAATGAAATAGAAGGGTTTCGTCAGGCATTATTATATTTGTGCCTACAAATAAATCTCAATGCTTTTAATGCAATAGATATTGTAGGGACAGGTGGTGATAAAAAAACTTTTAATATATCTACTCTAGCCTCGTTTATAGTAGCTGGGGCAGGAGAAAAAGTAATTAAACATGGGAACTATGCTTCATCTTCAAGAACTGGATCATCTAATCTACTAGAAATGCTAGGTTGTAAATTTACCACAGATATAAATAGTTTAAAAAATTTGCTAGAAAAAACTGGGATATGTTTCTTGCATAGTCCTTTATTTTATCCATCTATAAAAAAAATAGCTTCAATAAGAAAAAATATAGGGACAAAAACTCTTTTAAATATACTAGGGCCTTTGTTAAATACAAGTAAAAACCAATATCAACTGCTTGGAGTAAATAATCTGGAGCTAGCTAAAGTCTATCACTATTTTTTACAAAAAACAAAAAAAAAATATTCCATCATACATAGTTTAGATGGTTATGATGAAATTTCTTTAACTGGACCATTTAAATGTTATATGTCTTCTGGTATATATAGTTATTCGCCACAAAAACTTGGTTGTCTGCTTCTGCAACCAAAATATATTAAAGGAGGAAAAAATTCTGAAGAGAATAAAAGGATATTTTTAGAAATTATTTCAGGTAATGGAACAAAACATCAAAATGAGGTAGTTGTTGTTAATGCTGCTTTTGCTCTTGGTCTAAAAAATAAAGAAGATTGGGGATCTAATTATACTAGAGCAAAAGAAAGTTTAGAAAGTGGGAAGGCTAAAAAATCTCTTAAAAAATTCTTAGATAATTAATATTATATATGAATATACTTGAAAAAATTATAGAAGTAAAACGTAAATTTTTGGATATAAAAAGAAGTCAATTTCCTATTGATTACTTAGAAAAAAGTCGCTATTTTAATAGAGAAACTTATTCGTTATACAAAAAAAATTCAAAGAATTATATAGGAATTATAGCAGAATTTAAGAGAGAATCTCCCACAAAAGGCTTTCTTAACAACTATAATTTATCGATAGAAAAGGTTATTATAGGTTATAAAAAGGCAGGGGTTATAGGTATTTCAATATTAACCGACTTTACTTGTTTTAATGGAAAAGAGCAAGATCTTATAAAAACAAGACAAATTGTACAGCTTCCATTGTTATATAAAGATATTATCATTGATGAATATCAAGTCATTTTAGCAAAAGCTATCGGCTCAGATGTCATACTTTTGATTGCAGAAGTTCTCTCTAAGAAAAAAATAAGAACACTTATACAAACAGCGACTTCATTAGGCTTAGAGGTATTAATAGAGTTACATTCCGATAGAGAACTCTATAAAATTAATGAGGAACTTCTTCTTATTGGAGTTAATAATAGAGATCTTAGATACTTTTCAGTTAATTTAGAAAGTTCTTTAGAACTCTCTAAAAAAATTACTAAAAAATTTAAAATTTCAGAAAGTGGAATCTCCGATTCTTATCAGATTCCCTTTCTTCATAAAAAGGGGTTCAATGGTTTTTTGATTGGTGAAAACTTTATGCGTACTGAAGATCCAGGGTTGTTGAGCCAACATTTGATAAAAAAAATTAATGGTGATTTTTAATGTTAAAATATGTGGAATGAAACTTCCACAAAATATTAATTCAATAGGATTATTGAACCCTTATTTTATTGGTTTTATTTTTTATACTTATTCTCCTAGATTTATAGGAGTTATATTTCCTATTGAAGACGGTATAAAAAAAATTGGCGTTATTGTAAAGAATTCTATTGAAAATATTCTTAAGAAGAGACAAAAATATGCGATAGATTTTGTTCAACTTCATGGAGATTCAAGTATTGAATTTTGCGAAGAACTTTATAAAAACAATGTCTCTATAATAAAAGTTTTTAGAGTGAGTGAAGCTTTTGCTTTTTCTTGCATACATAAATATACCAATTATAGTATATTTTTTCTATTTGATACCCATTGTATAGGGTATGGAGGAAGTGGGAGAAAGTTTTCTTGGGACAATATTTCAGAATATACCTTTAATACATCATTTTTTCTTAGTGGTGGAATAGGGACAGAAGACGTAGAAAGTATTAAAAATGTTTATCATACTAAATTTTTCGGTCTTGATCTAAATAGTAAATTTGAAATAGAACCAGGAAATAAAAATAGGGATGAGTTAAGACGATTTATCCACAAAATAAATTTATGAAAAATTCAAAAAGGTTCTATGGAGAGTTCGGAGGTGCATTTATTACAGAAATGCTTTGGCCTAATATAAAAGAGTTAGAGATAAACTATCCAAAGATTATTGTGGAAAAAAACTTTCAATACACCTTACAAAAACTTCTTAAGAATTATGTTGGAAGACCAACTCCTCTTTTTTATTGCGAAGAACTTTCTAAAAAATATGAAACTAAGATTTACCTGAAAAGAGAAGATCTTAGTCATACAGGAGCACATAAGATAAATAATACTGTAGGACAAGCCTTACTTGCGAAAAAACTTGGGAAAAAAAAAATTATAGCTGAAACTGGAGCAGGCCAACATGGCGTAGCTACAGCTACTGTATGTGCACTCCTCGATCTTGAATGTGTTGTTTTTATGGGATCTACAGATATTCAACGACAGGCTATCAATGTAGATCGCATGAAAATGCTGGGTGCAACTATAATTCCAGCGAATAAAGGCACTCTTAAAGATGCTGTGAATGAAGCTTTACGCTATTGGATAGATCATACTGAAAGTTACTATTTAATTGGTTCTGTGGTAGGGCCACATCCTTATCCACATATAGTAGAATTTTTTCAATCTATTATTAGTGAGGAAATACAGCAACAATTAAAGGAGAAAGAGGGTTGTGAATTTCCTGATTATGTCATTGCTAGCGTAGGTGGAGGAAGCAATGCAGCAGGAGCTTTTTATCATTTTCTTGACACCCTTTCTGTAAAACTTATTGCAGTAGAAGCCGCTGGATTAGGGTTAAAATCAAAAAAGACTGCCTCCACTACTTTTAACGGATCAAAGGGGATACTTCATGGTAGTTTTACTCTACTTATGCAAGATGAATACGGGCAAATCATCGAACCTTATTCGATCTCTGCTGGACTGGATTATCCAGGTATAGGACCTATACATTCGCATTTATTTTATACTAAACGTGCTCAATTTATCAGTGTTACTGACGATGAAGCTATACAAGCAGGCTATGAACTTAGTCGCTTGGAAGGAATCATTCCAGCGCTTGAAACTGCACATTGTTTAGCTATTTTGCCTAAACTTAATTTTAAAAAGAATGAAGTTGTAGTTATTAACTTGTCAGGAAGAGGAGATAAAGATATGGAAAGCTATATTAATTATATGAATTTGTCCCATGAACATAATAGATAAAATTTTTACTCATAAAAAAAAACTTTTAAGCATATATTTTACGGCTGGATATCCAAAGTTAGAAAGCACTAAGAAAATTATAAGAATATTGCAAAAATATAGTGTTGACATCATAGAAGTAGGTATCCCTTATTCTGATCCATTAGCCGATGGAACTATCATTCAAAATAGTAGTAAAAAATCGCTGGTAAATGGAATGAATATAGATAGACTATTTGCACAGTTGCAATGTCTTAAAAAAGAATTATACATTCCTCTTATTTTAATGGGGTATTATAATTCCTTTTTAAGGTTTGGAGAGGAAAACTTTTTAAGAAAATGTAAACACATTGGTATTTCTGGTTTAATTTATCCAGATATACCAGCCTTACTTTATCAAGAAAAATATAAAAATCTTTTTAAAAGGTATGGTTTATATTTTATTCTATTGGTAACAATAAATACCCCAATAGAACGATTATTTCGCTTAAGTTCCATTAGCGAAGGTTTTTTATATTTAGTTTCTTCTACATCTACTACAGGTAAACAATTTTTCTTTGATAAAAAAAAAGATGAATTTTTTTCTGTTTTAAACAGAAAAATTAAATTAAATATACCAAAAATGATAGGATTTGGAATTTCAAATAAAGAGTCCTATCATTGGGCTTGTTTACGAAGTGAAGGAGCTATTATAGGAAGTTCTTTTATCAAATCGATAGATGAATATGATATAGAAGGAAGTATTCAATGTTTTCTACAATCACTAAAGGGGAATAGGTAAGGAGTAAATGAAAAAAATTGCAATCCAAGGTATAAAAGGATGCTTTCACCATGTTTCCCTGATAAAATTTTTCTGGAGAAACGGCTATGAAATAGTAGAATGCAAAAGTTTTAATCAACTTACACAAGCAGTAACAAATGGAGAAGCCAATTTCGGAATAATGGCCATAGAAAATTCTATAATTGGTAGCCTTTTATCTAATTATATTTTTTTATCAAACCATCATCTTAAAATCTTAAGTTCCATTGCTTTATATATAGAGCAACATATTATGACTTTTACAGGAACTGGGAAAGAATTCAATATGTTGCTATCACATAGGATAGCATTACAACAATGTAATGATTTTATATCTGAATACACTCAGTTAAGAACTATAGAATATAGTGATACTGCTCTAGCGTCTCTATATATTTCCAAAAACAGGGTTAAAAAAAAAGCTTCTATAGCGTCTATTTTAGCATCTAAAGAATATGGACTTGAAATCATATATAAAAATATTCAGAGTATATCTAATAATTTTACACTATTTTTAATAATAGGAGGATCACAAAGAAAAATAAAGGAAAATTGGAATAAATCTTCTATCCGCTTTTGTTTAAAAGCAAACTGTCATAATAAATTCTTGAGTCTTTTAAATACCATAGCAAATAAAAAAATAAATTTTACTAAAATCCTATCCTTTAAGGATAGGCCTGGTGAATATGTATTTTATATAGACATAATTCTTGATGATTATATGGTTTATGAACATATGAAGTCAAAGATAAAAAATAAATCACATATATTCTCTATTATTGGAGAATACATAAATTTTATTTATGTCTGAACAAATTGTTACTTCTCTATCTACAAAACCTTAAAAGTAAAGATTTATTAGAGTCAAAGTGACTATATAATCTGGTAAAGAAAGGAAGAAGGAAAATGTAATGTATTGTTTTCTCTATATTGAACTAGACAAATGCTAAAAAAAACCTATTATTGAAAAATCACTTAATAAAAAATAGTATGCAAACTATTGACAAAATAAACAACGATTGGATTCTACGTTTTTCAACACCACTTATTATTGGCGGGCCATGTAGTGCAGAAACGCAGGAACAAGTCCTTAAAACAGCATACAAACTTAGTAAGGCTTCTATACAAATTTTTCGTGCTGGAATTTGGAAACCTCGTACGAAACCTGGTAGTTTCGAAGGAATAGGAGAAAAAGGCCTTAAATGGTTACAAAAAGTAAAAGAAGAAACTGGAATGCTAGTAGCTACAGAAGTGGCTAATGCCAGTCATGTAAAATATGCTCTTGCATATAATCTTGATGTTTTATGGATAGGGGCTCGAAGTACTGTAAACCCTTTTACAGTACAAGAAATTGCTGAATCTTTAAAAGATACAGATAAGATTATCTTAATAAAAAATCCTATTAACCTTGACTTAGAGCTTTGGATAGGCGCAATTGAAAGACTTATTGCACAAGGAATAAAAAATATAGGGGTTATCCATCGTGGATTTTCAGCATATAAAAATGCTCCATATCGGAATGTCCCAAATTGGGAAGTGGCACTAGATTTTAGAAAAAGATTCCCTAATATTCCTATCTTATGTGATCCTTCTCATATCTGTGGACAAAGAAAAGGTATTTCCAAGATTTCCCAACAAGCTTTAAATTGTGAATATCACGGTCTTATGCTGGAAACGCACTGTCATCCAGATAAAGCATTGAGTGATGCTAAGCAACAAATTACTCCAGAGAAACTATTAGAATTACTTAAATCCATAGAAGTTCTAAATAAAAATACTAAACAGAAATTAGAACTTCTACGTATACAAATTGATGAACTAGACCATCATATTCTTTCTTTATTTTCAGATAGATTTAAACTATCAAGTATGATAGGTAAACTTAAAAAGAACTCTCATTTACCTATCATACAACATAATCGATGGAATCAAATAATAGACGAATTAAAGCCTTATGTAAAAAAATTATCTATATCTGATGATTTCTCTGAAATTCTATTGAATTCTATACATAAAGAATCTGTTAACATACAGAATAGAGCTATGGTATAAGGTATAAAACACTTGATAATACCTAATTTCCCACTGTTACTTACAGCTACTTAAAACAAAGAAAAAAACAAGTCAAAAAGAAAACAAAAATGTTCAATATTCATAATATTATTATTATTATTTAAGTTCTTCATAGACCTCTATGATATCTCCTACTTTGATATCATCATAGTCCTTAATATTTAAACCACATTCGTAGCCTTTCGCTACTTCTTTTACATCTTCTTTAAATCGTTTAAGTGATGCTAATTCCCCCTTATAAAAAACAATTCCCTCTCTTAGTAATCTTATTTTAAAATGTCTATAAATCTTTCCAGATGTAACCATACAACCAGCAATTGTATATATATTTTTTATATTGTATATATTTCGAATTTCAGCTTTTCCGATGACTTTGACCTCATCCTTCACTTGCGGTGAATGCATTAAATTTACGTAATTTTTCATATAATTAATAGTATCGTAAATTACTGAATATAGACGAATATTTATATTTTTGTGTTCAGAAATATTACGAGCATTTAATGTAAAACTTACATTAAAACCTATAATAATGGCATTAGAAGCGTCAGCTAGTAACACATCTGATTCCGAAATCGGCCCAACTCCTTTATGAATAATATTTATAGAGACTTTTTCAGTAGAAATGTTTTGAATAGCATCTGTTAGAACTTCTACAGTTCCATCTACATCTCCCTTTAATATTATATTAATTTCCTTAAAGTTATTTAATGCTATTCTACGACCTATTTCATCAAGTGTAAGAGTTTTTTTTGTTATAAAACTTTGTTCGCGTTGTAGTTGCTGTCTTTTTAAAGAAATTTTTTTAGCGCCCTTTTCATCGAAAAAAACTTTAAACTTAGCTCCTGCAGATGGAGCCCCATTTAGCCCTAAAATAGAAACTGGCTTTGAAGGTTTAGCTTGGTGAATAAGATTATTAGATTCATCATAAATTGCTTTTACTTTCCCATGAAAAGTACCAGAAGAAACATAATCTCCTATTTTCAGGGTTCCCTCTTGGACGAGAACATTAGTAATATACCCTTTTCCTTTATCTAAAGTAGCTTCTATGACTGTGCCTATAGCATTCTTATTATGATTAGCCATTAAGCCTAATATTTCAGCCTCTAACCAAACTTTTTCAAGCAACTGTTCAATACCTACCCCAGTTTTTGCAGATATTTCTTGAGCCTGATATTTTCCCCCCCATTCTTCTACCAAAATATTCATATTAGCCAATTGCTTACGAATCTTATCAGGTTGAGCAGTAGGTTTATCTATTTTGTTAAAAGCGAATATCATGGGTAGAGAAGCTGCTTTAGCATGATTTATGGCTTCTTTGGTTTGAGGCATTACCTCATCATCTGCGTCTATAACAATAATAATTATATCCGTTATCTTGGTCCCTCTATAACGCATAGAGCTAAATGCTTCATGTCCTGGAGTATCAATAAAGGTAATAGATTTTCCTTTTTTTAATTCTACGTTATAAGCTCCAATATGTTGAGTTATTCCTCCTGATTCTCTTTTTATAACATTTGTTTTTCTAATGTAATCAAGAAGAGTTGTTTTTCCATGATCTACATGCCCCATTACTGTCACAATAGGGGCTCTAGGAGAAAGACTATCTTGAGAAGAGGCCTCTACCTCTTCATAGTCATCTTCTTGCTCTACTATATAACCAAATTCATAGGCTACCAGCGTTAGCAAATCTGGATCTAAGCGCTGATTAAGTGTTGCCATAACACCTAAAGACATACAGTGTCCTATTACCTCTGTTGGAGAGACTCCAATCATATTGGAAAATTCATTTACTGTAAGGAACCCAGTTATTTTAAGAACTGTACGGCCTTTAGTGTTATCTTTTTCCTTTTTATCTTGTTCATAGTTTTTATTTGGCCAGTTCTGAATATTGTAAGACTTTATTCCCTTTCTTCTAACATTTTCAGATTTGAAATGTTTCTTAATTTGCTTGCGTTTTTTAGACCTTCTATTTTCTAATGTAGTTTTATGCATGAGATAAATATATTAATAGAGATTTTTTCATTCTCTATCTGGTGATTTTATAGCTAAATTTACTTATTTCTTCTTCATATTTATGGGATTTATTATAATAATTCCTTAATATATTTATTTTATAGCCTGTTAATTTCCCCGCTAGTCTAATATTTTTCCCCTTTCGTCCTATAGCCTTAGGCACTTGTTCATCTTTTAATGAAATCATTGCTGTTTTATTTTGTTTGTCTATTTCAATCATAGAAATTTTTGTTGGACTCAATGCTCTCAAAATGTAAAGCTGAGTCTTCTCAGAATATTTTATTACATCTATATTTTCTGTTTTTAATTCTTTAATTATAGCATGCATACAATTTATGCCGAGACAAGGCTCAATATTAAGATCAGAAGATTCTACAGATACTTTTGATTTTTCCCCAGGAATTCTAACTACCTGTTTTACTATAATGAATCCATATAAAATATCAGGAATTTCTTGTTCAAAAAGCTTTTTAATAAAATTAGGTTCAGTCCGAGAAAGAATGATGAGGGGCTGACTATCTTCCCAATATACTTTCTTGATTACTGATCGTATATTCTCTCTTTTACGCATAAAATCATTAAACATTTGTTCTTTTTTAGGTAAGAACATCTCATTATGATCATAATCTCGTATAATCAAGTCTTTCCTTGAATGAGAGACTTCTCCAACAACAATGTCTCCTATCCTCATCTTGAAATTATTATACATCCATATATTATAATATTCTTTACTTTTTAAGTAAAAATTGTATTTAAAAGTAAGAATATACCTTCTATCTAGAAGATTAAGAACAAATTGTTCTGTTACCTCTTCTCCCACTTCAAAATCATACTCTATTTGCTTCGCAGATGAAATCTCTATTTCTTTATTAGATTCCTGTATTTCACCTACTACTATACTATTACGCCAGATATCAAAAGATCCATTTTCATAATCTATGAAAAGGTCAAAATTTTCTACTGAACTATATTTTTTAAGAACTGTATTACGAATAGAATACTCTAATATATTCATAAGAGTTACGCCATCTATATGGTTGTAGTTTTTTAAATCAGTAAATGAATTTATTAAGGACATATAATACAACAAATTTACGAAACAACTATATACTACACTGCGGTTTGTGTACTATATAATAATCTTATAACCCAATATTTAAAATATTTATTTATCGTACTTTATTACTTTATTATTGATATCTTAGATCTCATGGTGGACTTAGCTTAGTTGGTTAGAGCATCAGATTGTGATTCTGAGGTCCGTCGGTTCGAGTCCGATAGTCTACCCTTACGATAACATTCTTTTTATTCTTTTAAAAGCTTCTTTTAATATTTCCTCAGATGCTGCATAGGATATTCTTAAACAGTTTTCTTCACCAAAAGGGCTCCCACTTACAGTGGCTACTTGTGCTTTTTCCAGTAGAAACTTGCTTAAATCATAAGCATTAGAAATTTTAACTCCTAAAAAAGTATTTCCAAAAATTTCTGCTACATTTGGAAATATATAAAATGTCCCATTGGGAATATTAGATCTAAAACCTGGAATTTGTTTTATCATATCTAAAACAAGGTCACGACGTTTTTTAAATGCTTCAATCATATACATAATCCTATTGGGATGAGATTTTAATGCTATACAAGCCGCTTGTTGTGTTATAGAGTTAGTTCCAGAAGTTATTTGTCCTTGTACTTTCTCACAAGCCTTAGCTAGCCATTCAGGAGCACCAATATAACCGACTCTCCATCCAGGCATTGCAAATGCTTTAGAAAGTCCATTAAGAGTAACAGTTTGTTCATATATTTCAGTAAATGAACCTATACTTGTATATTCTGAGGAATAATTAATATGTTCATATATTTCATCAGAAATAATTATTAATTGTGGATGTTTTACAAATACCTCAGACAGATGCTTAAGTTCGTCATAGCTATATGTAGCCCCAGAAGGATTACAAGGAGAACTGAAAATAAATATTTTAGATCTAGGAGAAATAGCCGCTTCAAGCTGTTCTGGAGTAATTTTAAAATCTGTATTAATAGAAGTATGAATGATTACTGGCCTTGCCTCACACATATTTGCCATTTCATAATAACTCACCCAAAAAGGCGAGGGTATAATAACTTTATCTCCTGGATTTAATAGAGATAAAAATAAGTTGCTAATTGCTTGCTTGGCCCCTGTGGAAATTACTATTTGAGACGGTTTATAATGCAAAGAATTGTCTCTTAAAAATTTTTCACAAACTGCCTCTCGAAGCTCGAGATAACCTGCTACAGGTGTATAGTAATGATGTCCTTGATCAATAGTTTTTTTGGCTGCCTCCAATATAAAAGAAGGAGGAGAAAAGTCAGGCTCTCCTATACTCAAATTAATAACATCAATACCTTTCTCTTTTAAAAGTCTAGTTTTTGCAGATATAGCTAATGTCTGCGAAAAATTCATTCTTTGTAACCTCCTAGATAAACTTTGCATTAAAATTTTATTGCAAATCTAGTAAAACTAATGAAGATGATAAAAAGTTATTTTCCATTGCTAACTTACAGTAACAGTAGGTGGAACTAGTAAATTACTACCTAACTTTGTTTTATATGATGAATAATTATAATGCAGAAAATATTCAATCTCTAGAAGGTATTGATCATGTTCGTCTTAGACCCTCTATGTATATTGGTGATATAGGTAAGAGAGGATTACATCATTTAGTGTCTGAAGTTGTAGATAATTCTATAGATGAGGCCTTGGCCGGTTATTGCGATAAAATTTGGGTTACCATACATAAAGACAATTCTATAACTATACGAGATAATGGGAGAGGAATTCCTGTCGATATTCATCAAATAGAAGGAAAATCAGCTCTAGAAGTTGTTATGACTAAAATAGGAGCTGGAGGAAAATTTGATAAATCTTCTTATAAAGTATCAGGAGGCTTGCATGGAGTTGGAATTTCTTGTGTCAATGCTCTGTCTAGTCGTTTGAAAGCAAAAGTTTATCTTCACGGAAAAATTTTTTATCAAGAATATGTAAGAGGACGAGCATTTTTTCCTATCCTATTCATAGGAAAAACCAATAAGCGAGGGACAGAGATAAATTTTAATTTTGATGAAAATATTTTTAATCATATACAATATAACTATGATACTTTGGTTACAAGATTTAGGGAACTTTCTTTTCTTAATAAAAAACTTACAATTTTTTTTATTGATGAGAGACTTTATGAGAATAGGAATTCTAAGAGAATAGTGTTTTATTCAGAAGATGGTCTTAAAGGATTCATTTTGTTTATAGAAGAAAGTAGAGAACCATTAACCTCAGATGTTATATCGATGGAAGGTGAAAGGGAAAATATTTCAGTAGAGGTGGCTATAAGATATAATACTTCGTATAATGAAAATATTTATTCATACGTTAATAACATTAATACGCAAGAAGGAGGGACGCATATAGCTGGATTTCGTAGAGGGCTAAATCGTACCTTAAAGAAATATGCAGATGAATCTGTTTTATTAGCAAAAGAAAAGGGAGACATTACAGGAGATGATTTTAGAGAGGGCCTGACAGCTATTATTTCAGTAAAAATAATGGAACCGCAATTCGAAGGGCAGACTAAAACAAAGTTAGGGAATGCAGAAGTAAGTGGGGTCGTCGATCGCGTTGTTGGTGAAATGCTAACTGAATATTTAGAGGAGAATCCTTCTAATGCGAGAACAATCATTGAAAAAGTACTTATTTCTGCTAAGGCACGTCAAGCAGCTAAAAATGCACGCGAACTAGTACAAAAAAAAAATACAATTAGTATAGGTAGTTTACCTGGAAAATTAGCTGACTGTGCTTTGAATGAGCCAAGTGATTGTGAGATATATTTAGTAGAAGGAGATTCTGCCGCAGGCACTGCTAAGCAAGGTCGCGATAGAGAATTTCAAGCTATCTTACCTTTAAGAGGTAAAATATTGAATGTAGAAAAAGCTATGCAATATAAAGTTTTTGAAAATGAAGAGATTAGGAATATCTATACTGCTTTAGGGGTATCAGTAGGAACTCAAGAAGATAGAAAGGAACTTAATATAGAAAAATTGCGTTACCATAAGATTATCATAATGACTGACGCTGATATAGATGGTAGCCATATTTCTACTCTTATATTAACTTTATTTTTTAGATATATGAAAATTCTTATAGAAAAAGGTTATATCTTTATTGCTACACCTCCAGTGTTTTTAATTAAAAAAGGAAATAAAAGTTTTTACGCTTGGAACAACAGACAAAGGGAAAAGATCATTCATCAATTAGGGGGAAGTAAAGGGCTAAATATACAAAGATATAAGGGTTTGGGAGAAATGAATGCGGATCAATTATGGTATACGACAATGAATCCAAAAAAACGCCTTCTACGAAGGATAACTATAGAAAATGCAACAGAGGCAGACCGTATTTTTTCGATGCTTATGGGAGGAGATGTTTCACCTAGACGACAATTTATTGAAAACAACGCAATATATGCTCGTATTGATGCATAATATGATTATTTTTCTTTCACAAAGACCAATAAATTTTGATTAACGTGAACATTATTATTTTGTTCTATCCATTTTTCAAAACGAATTTCTGCTTCTTTTTTGTCAAATGCCCCTTTGTTTACTCCGAGTAGTAAATGTCTTTTGTAAAGAACACCTATTTTAGATAGTAGAGAACGAGCTGTATCAGTAGCTCGTGCCCCTTCTTCTAACCAAAAAACAGCATTATCTATATCTATTTTTATAGTATTAGTTAAAGGGTTATAAATTCCAAGATGAGAGATGAATTTTCCATCTCTAGAAGATCGGGAATCCGCCACGACTATGTGATAAAAAGGTATATCTTTTCTTCCGCGCTTCTGAAGACGAATTTTAATAGGCATTGTATATGAATTTTTTTTTAATAGGTTGTAAAATTAATACAAATCTTTAATTTTATATAAAAACTTCTATTACATACTAATTAAGACTCGTGGTGTAATGGTTAGCACAGCAGACTTTGAATCTGTTAGATAGAGTTCGACTCTCTACGAGTCTGCATATAAAGCAGATAGAAAATTTAGGTGGAGCTGGTGGAAGTGATCCACGTCCATACAAGAAATTTGTAAGCTTTCTACATACTTATCTCTTCCTTAATTTTTAGACCCTCTGCGAAGGAGAGAATTCTCTGAAGGGCTTAGCCTCATTCATTTAGAAAATGACAGAGGCAATTCATTTTCTTTGCCTTACTTTTACGGTACCCAGTTTTAAGAACGCAGAAAGGCATTGCGTTCTGAGGGTATCTTGCTTCGACAGATAATGTCGAATTAGCTGTATTCTAACTCTTAAGTTAAAAAATTAAGCAGCAAGAGCATAGCTTTCATTGCCGTTTTTATTTTGTAACGCAAGATTTTCGTGATTGCCTTACGGAGGCACGATATGCTTACTTACTCATTTATCTTGTTGTCAAACAACTATTCAGCCCCAATAAATTTATTACCTGAATATAAGAAATATATATTGGATAATAAAATTACTATATGTCAATACGAATATTGCCTAATCATGTAGCCCATCAAATAGCTGCTGGAGAAGTGGTGCAAAGACCAGCTTCTGTGGTAAAAGAACTTTTAGAAAACGCCGTGGATGCTGAAGCTAAATCCATTCATCTTATTTTACAGGATGCTGGTAAAACAATGATCAAAGTAATAGATGATGGTAGAGGAATGAGCATTTCAGATGCCAGAATGAGTTTTTTACGATACGCGACTTCTAAAATAAAAACAACGGAAGATTTGCTTAGAATCAGAACTATGGGATTTCGTGGTGAAGCATTAGCAGCTATTGCAGCTGTTTGTCAAGTTGAAATGCAAACTCGTCGTCAAGAAGATGAGGTAGGGATCTCTATATTCATTGAAGGTAATAAATTCAAAGGAGAATATTTTATTCAAACTTCAAAGGGAACCTCAGTAACTGTAAAAAACATTTTTTACAACGTGCCAGCACGTAGAAAATTTTTGAAATCTAACAATGAAGAATTGAGAAAAATTATGGATGAATTTTATAGATTAACATTAGCATATCCAAAAGTTAGGTTTATTCTATCTCATAAAATAAATAATAAACTTAAAAAATATTTTGATTTTCCACCTGGGTCACTTAGGAATAGAATTGTAGGAGTATTAGGTAAAAAATTCAATGAACAGATGATTTTTATCGATGAACATATTAATGGAATTAGTCTGAAAGGATATATGGTTATCCCATCGTATTCTACTAAATCTCTTAGAGAACAGTTTATATTTGTTAATAATAGATTTATTAAAAGTTCTTACCTATCCAAAACTATATTAAAGGCATTTAATGGATTTAGTAATCCGTCTTATTTTCTATTTTTTTTCTTAGATCCAAAATCTATTGATGTTAACATTCATCCTACAAAAAATGAAATTAGATTTTCAGAAGAAAATACTATCTATACAATTCTATTCTATTCTATACAACGAGCGATAGATACAACGATAGATACAACGATAGATACAACGATAGATACAACGATAGATACAACGATAGATACAACGATAGATACAACGATAGATACAACGATAGATACAACGATAGATACAACATCCTCACCTAAACTAAAGTTATATGCGAATTATAATCCCTTATTTAATCCCGATTTAGAAATATCTACTAAAAAACTTTATGAGCAGATTCAGCAATTTCAATATCAACTTCAGCATCAACCTCAATCTCCTAATAATGTATTTTTATGTAAGAATGTAACTTTTCAGTTATATAAGAAATATATAATTAGCACTCTCCGTTCAGAGCTAATTATAATTGACCAACATCGTGCCCATAAAAGAATATTTTATGAATATTTCCTACATAATAAAAATTCAACTAGCCAACAACTACAATTTCCTATATCACTATTCTTTTCAAAAATTCAACTTAATTTACTTAAAAAAGTTAAAAACTTTTTGGTATCTATGGGTTTTTCTATAGGTTTTCATGAAGGGACACTTATAGTAGAGGCTACGCCTATAAAAATGAATCAACAGCAGGTAAATGATTTTTTCAAAACCTTATTATTAAAGATTACTGAAGATAGATCAAGAGATAAAGAGATATTAGCAAGTTCTATAGCAAGTTCTATAGCTATAAAGCATGGTTTTTCCTTATCTGAAAAAGAGATGAATCATATTATTTATGAACTCTTCTATTTCTGTATAGAACCTAATTATACACCTTCAGGGAAGAAAATATTTATCACAATAAATAACAATTTCATAAAAAATAAATTTTATGATTCTCTATGAACGACATATCCGGGGTTTTAATATTTTTCCCTTTCAGTCTCTAGGGATTATGGAACCCCAAAAATATATATATGGTATTCATTCTGTGAAAGAAGCCATTGATTCAGGTTTAGCTATCGATAAAATCTACCTTCAAAAAGGGTTACATGGTGAAAATTATAAGCGAATTCAAGAAATAATAAAAATTCATAGAATACCCTTTCAATTAGTTCCCAGAGAAAAATTACGTAATCTTACCTTAAAAAATCATCAAGGCATATTTGCTTTTATATCTCCTATTGAATTTCATAACATATATGATCTTATACCAATGCTCTATGAAAAAGGTAAAAATCCATTGTTGTTAATCCTAGATAAAATTACCGATGTTAGAAATTTTGGTTCAATTGTTCGAACAGCCGAATGCGGAGGTGTTGATGCAGTCATTATACCAACAAAAGGATCAACACTTATTACTTCAGAGGCTATTAAAGCTTCTTCTGGAGCTATTTTAAAAGTTCCAATATGTAGAGAATTGGATCTTTATAAGAGTTTACTAATTTTAAAAAATTATGGTATACAGATAGTAGCTGCGACAGAAAAGTCATCTACTACTTTTTATGAAGTAGATTTTTCTGTACCAATAGCTATTATTATCGGAAATGAGCAATATGGGATAGATTCTTCTTATCTTTCTATTACAGATAAACAAGTAAAGCTTCCAATGTTGGGAAAAATTTCTTCTATGAATGTTTCAGTAGTATGTGGTATTTTGATTTATGAAGCCCTACGAAGTAGGTATGCGAAAATTACCTAAAATTGCTTTAAAAACCGTATATCATTTTCGAAATATAAACGAATATCTTCAATATTATAAAGTAGTAGAGCAATTCTTTCTATACCAAGCCCAAATGCAAATCCAGAAAATCTTTCTGGATCAATGGATCCCATTTGTAGAACGTGTGGATCTACCATTCCACAACCCATTACCTCTAACCAACCTGTTCCTTTTGTAATCCTTCTATCTTTATCAGACCGTAATCCACAATATATATCAACTTCAACACTCGGCTCTGTAAAAGGAAAGAACGAAGGACGAAAACGAAGCCGTACTTTACCAAAAAGTGTATGAAAAAAATATTTAATTGTATGTTTTAAATTAGCAAAAGAAACACTTTTATCTACGTATAATCCCTCAATTTGATGAAACATGCAATGCGAACGAGCTGAGATAGCCTCATTACGATAGACCCTTCCAGGAGATAAAATTCTAATAGGGGGGCGATGATTTTCCAAATAATGAATTTGGACAGACGAAGTATGGGTTCTTAGTAAAATGTCTGGATTATTTTCAATAAAAAAAGTATCGTGCATTTCTCTAGATGGGTGAAAATCTGGGAAGTTTAAAGCAGTAAAATTATGCCAATCATCTTCTATTTCAGGGCCTTCCACTGTTAAAAATCCTATTCCTTCAAAAATATTTATTATGGTATGTTTCACTTTAGAAATAGGATGTCTTCCCCCAATAATACAAGGGATACCAGGTTTAGTAAAATCTTCCAATATATCTTCTGTAGAAAGTTTTTTATTTACCATTACTTAGTAATATAAAAAATCATACCCTTTCTTGACTTATTGTAGTAATAATTATATTAAGGTAATGAAAAGACATTACGAAACTGTTTTCATTTTGACCCCCGTTCTATCTCAAAATCAGGTAGAGGAAACAGTAGATAAAGTAAAAAATTTTCTTATAGAAAAGAATGTCATAATAGAGACACATGAATCTTGGGGACTTAAAAAGCTTGCCTATTCTATAGATAATAAAACTACTGGCTATTACGAGTTAATACAATTTCAAATAGATCATACTAAAGCTTCCAATGTCATTTCAGATCTTGATTTAAAATTCAAAAGAGATGAAAAAGTGATTCGTTTTCTTACAGTTAAACTTGATAAGTATGCTTTGGTATATGCTAAAAATCGTATACAGAAAATAAAATCACTATGATAGATGACTTAGACTTACTACAACTACAACATTCTAATCAAGTAGAAGAAATACGATACTTGGCTCCCATTAAAATAGATGATAAACCTAGAGAAAAATATTGTTTGTTTAAAAAATATGGCATAAAATATGTAGATTATAAAAATCCTACTTTCCTATTAAAATTCATCAATCCGCAAGGAAAAATATTACCGAGGAATATAACAGGAACTTCTATGAAATTTCAGAAAAGAATAGCTAAGGCTATCAAAAGGGCAAGACACTTAGCTATTCTTCCATTTTCAGGAGATGATTTAAAATAATATAGTAATGCTAGAAATTTATGCTGTTAGAGCTACAATTTAAGAAAGCTCAGAGCAAAAAAAATCTTTACTAATTGCGGAGTAGTGAATTCCTTTCATTTTGTTATTTCACATGCTAAATCGTATGGTTTTATTTTTCCTTCATGTGAGATTTACGATGGTATTAGCGCTATTTATGATTATGGTCCTTACGGTATCTTATTAAAAAATAATATCAAAGACTATTGGTGGAAGTCTATGATACAGTTACATAGGAATATTATAGGTATAGACACTTCTATACTTATGCATCCAACTGTTTGGAAAGCTTCAGGACATGTAGAAGCTTTTAATGATTTATTGATAGATAATAAAGATAGTCGTCGTCGTTATAGAGCAGATCTTATGGTTGAAGAATATTGTGATAGAATAGAACATAAAATTAATAAAATAGTTGAGAAGGCTAGAAATATTTTAGGTGAAGAGTTTGATGAGCATAATTTTTTTGCTTCATCATTAAAGATAGCTGAATTAAAAAGAAAAAAGGAAAGTATTATGAAGCGTCTAGCAATAGCGATGATGAAGAAAAACCTAAATGATATTCGTAATATTATAGAAGAATTGGAAATTAGAGATACTGAAAGTGGATCTAAAAGATGGACCGACGTACGAGAATTTAATCTTATGTTCAAAACAGACATAGGGTCGCTTAGACAAAATGCCTTGGTACTTTATTTACGGCCAGAAACTGCTCAAGGTAGCTTTGTTAATTTTTCTAATGTTTCCAAAAGTCCCAGAATAAAAATACCTTTTGGAATCGCACAGATAGGAAAGGTTTTTAGAAATGAGATTATTGCGCGTCAATTCATTTTTCGAATGCGGGAGTTTGAGCAGATGGAAATGCAATTTTTTATAGCTCCTACCCAAGAAAGAGAGTGGTATGAATATTGGAAACAGACTAGGTTTAAATGGCATCTTTCTCTAACAATAGACCCCAATTTTTACAGATATCATGATCACAATAAATTATCACATTATGCTAATGCAGCTTCTGATATAGAATTTCTTTTCCCCTTTGGATTTAGAGAAATTGAGGGAATACATTCCCGCACAGACTTTGATTTGGTAAATCATCATCAATATTCAGGTAAAAAATTGCAGTATTTTGATTCAGATAAACACTATACACCTTATGTAATAGAAACATCTATAGGCTTGGATCGTATGTTTTTGGGTGTATTTTCTTCTTCTCTTAAAAAAGAAGAATTTTCCAAAGGAAATTTTAGAAGTGTGTTAAAATTACCCAGAGCCCTGGCTCCTATAAAAGCTGCAATTTTACCCTTAGTTAAAAAAGATGGATTGCCGGAATTAGCAGAAAATATATTTAATGAACTTAAATGGAAATATATGGTGATATATGAGGCAAATGAATCTATAGGTAAACGATATAGAAGACAAGATGCTATAGGGACACCTTTTTGTTTTACAGTGGATTATCATAGTTTGATAGATTATACAGTTACTGTTCGTTATAGAGACAATATGAGACAGGAACGTCTATTTATAAATAAGCTTCCCTATTTATTAGAAACCTATGCTTCATAATAAGGGCATGACCCTTCTTTTGAAGCAACAAAAGCACCTAATGTAATAGCTTGCTCCATAGCTTCTTCACTAGAGTTTCCATTGATTTTTCTAGCTAAGAACCCTGCTAGAAAGGCATCTCCGCTTCCTATTGTATCTTTCACATTTATAGTAATTCCCCATCTTTCATATAGCTTATCAATTCCATAATAACTTGCACCATAACAACCCTTCGTAATTAATATTTCCTTTAAATTAAAGTGCTCTTTCAAAAATAGCACTGCCTCTTCTTCAGTAATTTTTCTTGGGTTCAACCAAGAAACAATTTCATAAAGTTCTGAAATACTCATTTTAACAAGATCAGATTTTTCTAGAAGTTCTTTTATAATTTGTTCTGAATAAAATGGGGGTCTAAGATTAACATCAAATATTTTGTAACAGCTATATTCAAGCAAAGCTTGTAATGTTTTTCTAGATATTTCATTTCTAGCTGTCAGACTTTGAAATACAAATCCATCTGTGCTCTTTATCATCTTTGGGTGTTCTTTTTCTATCGCTATAAAGTCCCATGCAGCAGGCTCCATAATTTCATAACTCACTTCTTGTAGAATAGAATCTACTTTTGCTATAACTTTGCCAGTAGGTAGATAATTTTCTCTACTACAAAAAGTCCCATCTACGCCCCATTTTTTGATGATTTTTAGTAGTTCTTCTCCCATAATATCATCACCTACACTACTTATTATATAACTTTGAACCCCTAGTTTTTTTAAGTGATAAGCAACATTGAGAGGAGCTCCTGCCGCCTTTAATCCAGAAGGCAGTAAATCCCATAATATCTCTCCATAGCAAACAATTTTTTTTATCGATTTCTCCATTGATTTAATCTACAAAAGATAATAATTCTATTTTCCATATATTATTAATGAAAGGCTTAAAGATTTACAATCCCGTCATATTATAAATGAAATCTAATGAAATCTATTGAACTTAAAAAAAACAGTTCCATTATCAATGGAACTATTGATGTAGGGGGCTCTAAGAGTGAATCTAATAGACTATTGATATTTAGAGCTATTTTCCCATACCATATTTATAATATTGGTAATCTTTCAGATTCAGAAGACACACATATTTTGCATAGTATAATATTAAATAATAATTGGCTGATAGATGTTGAGCATGCAGGGACATCTATGCGGTTTTTTACAGCTTATTGTGCTATACAATGTGGGAAAATGTTTATACTTAAAGGCTCAAAACGAATGCATGATCGACCTATAGGAATTTTAATAGAAGCACTAATAAAACTTGGAGCATATATAGAGTATATAAAAGATAATGGTTTTCCACCAGTAAAAGTATACGGGCAATTACTTAAAGGTGGGAGTTTATCTATACATTCAAATATAAGCAGTCAATATATTAGTGCATTATTATTGATAGGTTCTACTTTTGAAAAAGGATTAGAACTTGAGCTTAATAAGAAGATTACCTCTGAACCTTATATTTCTATGACTGTTGCATTGTTGCGTAATATAGGTGTATATGTGTATTGGAAAAATAATAAAATTTCTGTTATACATGAATATAAAAAACTTTCTATAAGAATTTTTTTTGCTGAGTCTGACTGGAGTTCAGCTTCTTATTATTATTCTTTGGCTGCTTTATCTAGCCAGGCGAATATTTATCTAAGTAAATACAACAATAAAAAAAGTATACAGGGAGATAGAGCTTTGGTAGATATTTATAATCATTATTTAGGCGTAAATACAGTTTTTGAAACAATGGGTTTTAGGTTAAAAAAAAAACCTTTCCATAAACTTCCTGAGTTTATAGAGTTTGATTTAAATAAATGTCCTGACATTGCTCAGACATTAGCAATTACTTGTTCTGGTTTAAAAATTAGATGCGTATTAAGAGGGTTAGAGACCTTGAAAATTAAAGAAACAGATCGTTTAAAATCGATGCTAATTGAATTAGAAAAAGTAGGAGCCTGTGTAAAACATAGTGAAAATTCTTTAGAAATTCTTCATTTTAAAGCATGTTTAAATAATCCAATTGATATTAATACTTATCAAGACCATCGAATGGCAATGGCCTTTTCCCCTTTAGTTTTACATAAACAACTTATAATCCACAATTATGATGTGGTAAAAAAATCCTATCCTAATTTTTGGAAGGATCTTAAAAAATTAGGTTTCTCTATAAGAGAATTATAGATGACTTTTTTTTTCACACTTTCTTTACTTATATTTGTAAATAGGATAAAATCATGGCAAACCATTCGTCAGCAATAAAAAGTATCCGTAAAAATAAAAACAAACATTTGCTAAATCGTTTGCACTACAAAAGTGCAAGGACAGTTTCTAAGAAGCTTAGAAATGCTATTACAACTGCTATACAAAAAGGAAAATTCGATGAAAAAGAATCACTAAAAGATAAGTATAGAATTTTAATATCAAAATTTGATAAGCTCGCAAAGAAAAAAATCATTCATAAAAACAAAGCGTCCAATTTGAAAAGTAAGATGGCTCATACTATAGTATCTTTTTTGGCCCATTCGTCTAGTGGACAGGACATCAGGGTTTCATCCTGAAAATAGGAGTTCGATTCTCCTATCGGCTACATATTCTTGAGGCTTCTTGTATTATGCCCTTATCTACTAAACGCAAAGAAAATTACTCTAAATGGTATAACGAGCTGGTAGTAAAAGCTGATTTAGCGGAAATTTCTGGTGTGCGAGGTTGTATGATAGTAAAACCGTATGGTTTTTCTATATGGGAAAAAATGCAAGAAATTCTTGATAAAATGTTTAAAAATACAGGCCATAAAAATGTATATTTTCCACTGTTTATCCCTAAATCTTATTTTTCAAAGGAATCAAATTATATAGATGGATTTTCTAAAGAATGTGCTATTGTTACTCACTATAGATTAAAAAAATCTGAAAAAGAAGGCATCAGAGTAGACCCTCAATCAAAACTTGAAGAAGAACTCATTGTTAGACCTACTTCTGAACCTATTGTCTGGGAGAGCTATAGACGTTGGATACAATCGTATAGAGACTTACCTATTTTATTAAATCAATGGGCCAATGTGGTTCGTTGGGAAATGCGGACAAGGCTTTTTTTACGAACCTCAGAATTTTTATGGCAAGAAGGCCATACGGCTCATGACAGTCGTAGCGAAGCTATTACTGAAACAGAAAAAATGATAGAAATTTATACAGCATTCTCTGAAAAATTCATGGCAATCCCTGTTATCCAGGGATACAAAACTCCTTTGGAGCGATTTGTTGGAGCTAAACAAACTTATTGTATTGAAGCAATGATGCAAGATGGTAAATCTCTACAAGTAGGCACTTCTCATTTTTTAGGACAAAATCTCTCTAAGGCTCTAGATGTAAAATTCACAGACAATTTTGGAAATACAGATTACGTATGGGCAACATCATGGGGAACTTCTACTAGATTGTTGGGGGCTATGATTATGACACATTCCGATGATCATGGTCTAATTTTACCACCTAAAATAGCTCCGATACAGTTAGTAATCATTCCTGCATACATAAATAAAATGCAGCTTGATACTATCGAAAAAGTGGTTCTTCCGATCAAGAGATCTCTAGAAAAGCAAGGAATTTCCGTGAAATATGATAATAGGGAGAGATATAATTGGGGATGGAAGTTGAATGAATACGAAGTAAAAGGAATTCCTTTACGAATTGTTGTTGGACAGAAAGAGATAGAAAATAGAGAAGTAGAACTTTTTAGAAGAGATACTATGGAAAAAAAAATGCTTCCGCAAAAAGGAATAGTAAATAGCATAAGTGAATTACTAGAGGAAATTCAAAAAAATATGTTGCAAAAAGCTCTAATACAAAGAAATTACCTTATAACAGAGGTCGATAATTATGACGATTTTAAGGAAATTCTTAATAAAAAGGGAGGATTTTTATCTGCTTTTTGGGATGGTTCAGTAGAAACTGAAGAAAAAATTAAAAAAGAAACAACAGCATCTATTAGATGTATTCCATTTAATAGTCTTACAGAAAAAGGTTTATGTATTTATTCTGGGAAGCCTTCTTTTCAACGCGTCTTTTTTGCCAAGTCCTATTGATGTATACAGTAATGGGTTGGAAATTCTACATTTTGATGCTATATGTAAAGGAATAAGGTAGATTTAGATTGGATAATTAAAAATATATTTTAAGAATTTCTAAAGATAATTTATTTCCATTAGGTAATGAAATATGAGTAATTTCCCCTACTTTTTTACCAAGCAAGCCTTGCGCAATTGGTGTATTAACGGAAATTTTTCCAACACTTAAATCTGATTCTATATCAGGAACTAAGGTATAAGATTGAGATATTCCTTGAGTTATATTTCTAATTTTTACAGTAGAAAGTATGGATACTTTTGTAGTATCTATAGTAGCACTATCTATAATACGTGCATTAGCAATGATTTCTTTTAAACGAGAGATTCGCATTTCCATTAAACCTTGTGCCTCTTTAGCAGCATCATATTCTGAATTCTCTGAAAGATCCCCTTTATCACGAGCTTCTGCAATTTTTTTTGAGATATTATGTCTGTCTAAGGTTTCTAGCTTTTTAAGCTCTTCACGAAGTTTTATTAACCCTTCTTTAGTTACAAATTCATTTTTTCCCATAGTATAAAATGAACAAATATAAAAAAATAGGAGCTGAGCTACTCGAACCTATCGATTTTTTGGGAAGAAACCGTCAAGTTAATCTTGATGAAGTATATTTGAAAAGATCAATTTCGTCATGCAAAAGATTACATCGAAAGAACCACTTAAAATATATAATTCTTTAAGTAAAAGAAAAGAAGTTTTTATGCCTATAAAAACAGGGCATGTTGGTATATATGTTTGTGGAGCAACTGTTTATAATGATATACACCTAGGAAATTGTAGAACATTTATTTCGTTGGATTTAATAGTACGATATTTTAGTTATTTAGGATATAAGGTGCGTTATATTCGTAATATCACAGATGTAGGGCATCTAGAAGATGAAACTAACGATAGATACGATAAAATTACTAAAAAAGCGCTTATTGAACGGATTGAGCCAATGGAATTGGCGCAAAAATACACCTATAATTTACATAGACTACTAGATAAATTTAATGCCCTTTCTCCTAATATTGAACCTTTTGCGTCTGGTCATATTATAGAACAAATAGAAATTATAAAGATACTTTTAAAAAAAGGTTTTGCTTATGAAGTCGATGGTTCTGTGTATTTTGATTTGAATAGATATTCCTGTATCCATCAATATGGAATTTTAAGCCGTAGTAATTTTGAAAAAACAATGATATTAAAAGATAGAAGGCAAAAAAGAAATCCGAAAGATTTTGCCTTATGGAAAAAAGCTGATGATGCACATGTGATGCAATGGACGTCACCTTGGGGAAAAGGATTCCCTGGATGGCATCTTGAATGCACAACAATGAGTTCTAAGTATCTGGGAGAGGTATTTGATATTCATGCTGGAGGAATAGACTTGAAATTTCCACATCACGAATGCGATATTGTCCAAGCAATTGGATTACATGGAAAAATTCCAGGACATTATTGGATACATCCTCATTTTCTTTCCATAAATGGAAAAAAAATGAGTAAATCCATTGGAAATTTTATTATTCCTTATAATATTCTTACAAAATTTTCTTCAGATGTTATTCGTTTTTTCATTCTTCAAGCCCATTATAGAAGTAATTTGTCTTTTTCAAGTAAAGCTCTTACATCAGCAGAAAAAGGTTATAGTCGTCTGATAGATTCTTTTTTTAATTTAGAAGAACTCTTCACAAGAAATATAAAAGTTTCTACCTCCACCATAGATATAATAACCTGGAGACAGAAATGCTATGATGCTATGAATGATGACTTTAATAGCCCTCGCTTAATTGCTCATTTATTTGAAGCTACACATTGGATTAAAGCTTTATTAGGAGGGTATGAATATTTAACTGACTCTGATTTAAAGCTCTTAGAAAACACTATGAAAAACTTTTTTTCAAAAGTTTTGGGATTGACGATTAAAATTAAGAAGCAAACAAGTAAAGTAGAGGAATTACTTAAAATTCTTATGGAGATAAGGTCCAAAGCTAGAAATGAAAAAAATTGGGTTCTTTCAGATAAAATACGAAAAGATCTCTTTTCTCTTGGCTATGTTTTGCATGATACTGAAAATGATACTAAAGTAGAAGCATAGCACACAAATACCATAATTATATTTTTTATGGTTTAGTTTAAAAAATGATTAAAATAAATTACAGTTGCTTTTTATTTGCTTTGAAATATATTCTTATTATTTTTTTTTTGCTCTGTACAACATCTTTTTCTCAAAGTTGTGAAGTTTTAAAAAAAAAGAAAATCATAAATTCAGAAGAATTAATTTTTCATCACATAAGTGATTCTCACAAATGGACTATTTGGGATAATAGTAAAAAAAACCTTTCTTTCCCGATAATTTTGTGGGATAAAGGGTTTAAATTCTTCACTCTTAGTAAAAAGAGTCTTAAACATTCAGGATTCTATTATAGAATAATACAAGAAAATATTTATAAAACAGATTTTATTGGTTCTTTACAAAAAGATACTTTGGGGTTTATACGTAATAAAAGGCCTTTAGATTTTTCTATTACAAAAAATGTTTTTGCTAGTTTTATTTCTTTTTTATTAATGTTCTCTATTTTTAAAAAGAAACACTTTTCTTACAAAGCTTTAGAAGCTACTTCTTTTATTTCTAGATTATTAGAACCATTGGTTCTATTCGTTAGGGATGATTTATCTATTCCACACATAGGAATAGATAAATATAAATCTTATTTACCTTGTTTATTAACAGTTTTTTTTTATATCTTTTTCAATAACCTACTTGGATTGCTGCCTTCTGGAGCAAATGTGACAGGAGATATAAGCACTACATTCATGCTATCCTTTACTATTTTTATTATTGTCAACGTAAATTCTAAAAAATCTTATTGGCGTCATATTTTATGGATGCCGGATGTTCCTTTCCTCGTCCGAATTTTATTAGCTCCTATAGAGCTGACAGGTATTTTTATCCGACCTTTAACTTTATGCATTCGTTTGTTTGCTAATATAACTGCAGGTCATATTATTATACTTAGTTTTATATCTTTAATTTTTCTTTTTAAAAATATTCCTGTCATTGTATTGGCCGTTTCTTTTACTTTATTTATTTTGTCGCTAAAGATTATCGTAGCATTTTTGCAGGCTTTTATTTTTACTACGCTTTCAGCTCTTTTTATAGGAAGAGCCATACATTAATTTTAGTAGATCTATGGAAACTTGTATGAGTTATGTAGGTTTAGCAGCAATAGGAGCAGGTTTAGCAGCAATTTCTGCAGGTTTTGGCATTGGGAAGATTGGTACTTCGGCAATGGAGGCAATCGCAAGACAGCCTGATGCTTTTGGTAAAATACAAAACGCAATGATTATTGCTGCTGCTTTAGTAGAAGGAGCAGCACTTTTTGGCATAGTGACCGCGCTTCTAGCAGTATTAAAATAAGGTAAAGGGTTTTATATGAATATAATAACTCCTTCTTTTGGATTGATTTTTTGGCAAACTATTATTTTTTTACTTATGCTTTTTATACTTGGAAAATTTACCTGGAAACCTATCCTTAATTTTATTGAAACGAGAGAAAAATATATAGAGAACTCTTTAGACAATGCAAAAAAAGTTAGAAATGAATTGTATCATTTACAATTTTATAAAGAACACTGGATAAAAGAAAGTAATCTACAGATAGATATTATTCTTAGAGAAGCTAGAAACATGAGTAATTTAATTAGATTAGAATCTTTACAAAGGGATAAAAGATATAAAAAAAAAATGATTTTACAGGCAAGGTGTCTTCTTGAAAAAGAGAAAGAAGCAGCAAAAGTTTATATACAAAATCATATTGCTCATTTAGCAATAGATATTTCTGAAAAGCTGATGGGGAAAAAGCTTCAAAAGAATAAAGAACAAGAGGATATTATTTTTAATAGATGCAATCCATCAAATCAGATCTTCGATCTGCTAATTACTCCATAAAAAAAACTTTCGATCTTGAGAAGATATATTATGATATGCAGAATTTCATTGATTTGCTTGAAATTAGCAATGATTTATATCATTTTATTCGTAATAACTTCTTAAATTCTAAAAAAAAGTGGCTTTTTTTATATATTATACTTCATATTGAAAATGTTTCTTCAGCAATCATTAGGTTGATAACTTCAAAAAAAAAGGGTATTACCTATGCATTAATGAGGCTCTGGAACAAAAAAACAAAAAAAAAGTGGGTTCAGCTTAATGTTATATCAGCAATACCATTAAATAATACTATTGAAGTATATCTTCTAAAATTCTTTCAAAAAAGTAATAAGAATAGAAAATTTTTTTTTGAAAAGAAGGTAAATAATAGCATTATTGGTGGGTTAATACTTCGTATTAACGACAAAGAATGGGATAGTAGCTTAGAGGAGCTTATTAGAAAACTTAGAATACATTTAAAATGCGATCTATCAACATAGCTGAAATTTCTTCTTTTCTAAAAGAAGAATTATCAAGTTACCCATCTAATGGAAAATTTTCAGAAATTGGGATAGTGCTGAAAATTGGTGATGGAGTAGCTCACGTATATGGATTGGGGAAAATAAGTTATGGAGAGCTAGTAGAATTTTCTACTGAATTGAAAGGAATCGTTCTTAATCTAGAGGAGGATCATGTCGGAATTGCTATTCTTGGGACTTCAGTAGATATAAGAGAAGGAGACAAGGTCAAAAGAATGGGTAAGATTGCTTCGTTGAAAGTAGGTGAAGGTATGCTGGGTCGTGTAATTGATACAATTGGAAATCCAATTGATGGAAGGGGCCCTATAACTGGCGATCTTTTTGAATTACCATTAGATAGAAAAGCACCAGGCGTGATTTATCGTCAGCCCGTCACTGAGCCTCTCCAAACGGGAATTAAGGCAATTGACGCCATGATTCCAATAGGTCGCGGACAACGCGAGCTTATTATAGGCGATAGACAAACAGGAAAAACTACTATAGCTATTGATACAATTATCAATCAAAAATATTTGTATGATATTGGATCTCCAGTCTTTTGTATCTATGTAGCTATAAGTCAGAAAGCTTCTACTGTAGCTAGTATAGTCAATATTTTAGAAACTCATGGTGCGCTAGCATATACAGTCGTAGTAGCAGCGAACGCTGCTAGCCCTGCAACTATGCAAATTTTTGCTCCATTTGCTGGTACGGCAATTGGAGAATATTTTAGAGATACTGGACGATCAGCTATAATCGTATATGATGACCTTTCAAAGCAGGCTGTAGCTTATCGTGAAACTTCTTTGTTGTTGAGGCGACCACCAGGACGAGAAGCATATCCTGGGGATGTCTTTTATTTGCATTCAAGATTATTAGAAAGAGCAGCTAAAATAATACAAGATGATAAAGTAGCACGGAATATGAACGATTTACCTGAATCGTTAAAAAAAATTGTTAAGGGTGGGGGCTCGTTAACAGCGATACCTATTATTGAAACACAAGCTGGCGATGTATCATCTTATATTCCAACAAATGTTATTTCTATAACTGATGGACAGATTTTTTTAGAAACTGCATTATTTAATTCAGGAGTTCGCCCAGCTATCAATGAAGGAATTTCTGTCTCTCGTATTGGAGGAGAAGCTCAAATAAAGTCAATGAAAAAAGTCTCTGGAACTTTTAAAATTGATCAAGCTAAATTTAGGGAGCTAGAAGCTTTTTCAAAGTTTGGGTCTGATATTGATTCTGCCACCAAGCTTATTTTAAACAAAGGAAAACGGAACGTAGAATTGCTAAAACAGGGTGTATCTCAGCTTTACAAGATAGAAGATCAAGTAGCTATTATCTATTCAGGGACTAAAAATTTACTTAAAGATCTTCATATAGAGAAGATAAAAGAATTTGAAGAAAATTATCTTTCGCATTTAAAGACGAAATATCAATTCGTTATGAATGCTTTGAAACAAGGCCATTATGATAAAAACCTGACTATAGTTTTAGAAAAGGTAGCGGCTGAGCTTATAATGAAATATACATAAGTTTGTGTCTTTAAAAGAAATTCGTGTAAGAATTCATTCAGTAGGGTCTATTATGCAGATAACTTCTGCAATGAAGATGGTTTCTGCATCTAAACTGAAAAAGACAAGAGATGCTATTTATCATTTAGACATTTACATAATAAAAATGATTAAAATTTGGAGCATAATAAGTATATCCACATATTTGCATTCTTTTGAGAAAAGACCTATTCTAATCATAATCATTGGATCTAATAGAGGTCTTTGTGGAGGGTTTAATGCAGCTATATTTAGACAAATTCTATTTAATTATTCGAAATATAGCTCTCACTTAATTTCTATAGGGAAAAAGGTAAAAGATTTCTTGAGCAAAAGATTTCACATATATAGGGATCATAGTATTATATTAGATAATATCTGTTATAATAATATCTCAAAAGTTTGTGAAATGTTTATCTATGATTTTTTAAAGGGAAGCTTTCATTCAGTTCATTTAATATATAATCGTTTTAAGACAAATTCTTCAATTCAAGAAGTTATAAGTGAGAAAATCTTACCATTAAAAAGGCCATCTTTTAATAGAAACGAGTCTCGTTATTTATTTGAACCAGCAAAAAATTATATTATATATGAGATCATAACTAAAAATATAAAAACCCATCTTTGTAAGGCAATTCTTGCTTCTTACGTCGCTGAACAAGGTTCTCGTATGAAAGCAATGCTTCAATCTACAGACAACGCATCAAAGCTTAAAAGAAGTCTCTTACTTACTTACAACAAAGCTCGTCAATCAGCAATAACTAAAGAAATTCTTGAAATTATGAGTGGTTTTTTAAATTAAATGGCAAGAATATTAACAGGGATACAAAGTACTGGAAATCCTCATTTAGGAAACTTATTAGGAGTTATATTCCCATCTATTTCATTGGCAAATTCTACTGAAGGTACATTTTTTTTTATTGCTGATTTACATTCACTCACACATATTAAAGATCCCAAAAAACTTAAAACCTATACCTATCAGGTAGCTTCTGTTTGGCTATCAAGTGGACTTGATAGTGCTAGAGTAGCATTGTATAGACAATCAGATGTGCCTGAAGTTACAGAATTGGTATGGTATTTGAATTGTTTTTTTCCCTATCAACGCCTAAAACTTGCTCATTCATTTAAAGATAAGTCATCTTACTTAGAAGAGGTAAATATAGGGTTATTTACCTATCCCATATTAATGGCAGCAGATATATTACTATATGATGCTGAAAAGATTCCTTTAGGAAGAGATCAACTGCAACACATAGAAATTTCTAGGGAAATAGCTAAGCGCTTTAATAGAAAGATGGGGGATATTTTTGTCTTGCCGGAACCTATAGTCAATGAATCGTATATCCCTGGAACAGATGGAAAAAAAATGAGTAAATCGAAAGGAAATATAATTGATATATTTTTGTCTGATATAGAATTACGTAAGCAAGTAATGACTATTAAAACTGATAATACTCCTTTGCAATATAAGAAAAATACAGATAAAGATACAGTATTCTACCTATATAAATTTCTAGGTTCTAAAAAAAAAGTGTATGAAATGAAGGAGAGTTATGTTGCAGGGGATTATGGTTATCTTCAAGCGAAGGAAGAGTTATATTATTTATTGATAGATAGTTTTTCCAAAGAAAGAGAAAAATTTGCCTTTTTCATACAAAACCCATATATTGTAGATGAAATTCTTGCAAAGGGAGCACTTAAGGCTTCAAAAGTAGCAAAGGTTACTTTAGTTCGTATCAGAAAAGCTTTAGGTTTTGGGAGGGAGAGATGGCTGAGTGGTTTAAGGCGCACGTTTGGAACACGTGTATAATGTTCGTAGGTTCGAATCCTACTTTCTCCACTTAAATTTGCGGTAGTAGCTTGTAACTTCTTATGAAATCGCAAGAAATTCGTCAGCATTTTTTAGATTTTTTTAAGAGCAAATATCATCATATCCTGCCTTCGGCTTCTATAGTAATTCGGTCAGATCCAACTTTAATGTTTGTTAATGCAGGGATGAATCTTTTTAAGGACTACTTTATTGGTAAAAAAAAAGTTATCTTTCCTCGTATAGCTTCTACTCAAAAGTGTTTGAGGGTCTCTGGAAAACATAATGATCTAGAAGATGTAGGATCAGATTCATATCATCATACAATGTTTGAAATGGTTGGAAATTGGTCTTTTGGCTATTGTGTTAAAAAACAAGCTATTGAATGGGCATGGGAGCTACTTACTGCAGTTTATAAAATTCCAATAGATAATATTTATGTAACAATATTCGCTGGTGAGACTAAAGAAGGGATGTCTATTGACGAGGAATCCCAGTTTTATTGGGAAAATTTACTTAAAAAAGAACATATTATTCATTGTGGTAAACTTCATAATTTATGGGAAATGAGTAATATAGGTCCTTGTGGACCTTGCTCTGAAATTCATGTAGATCTACGATCTCATAAAGAAAAAAAAAAATCTGGAAAAGAACTTATAAACAAAGATCATCCACAAATAATTGAACTTTGGAATCTTGTATTTATGGAGTTTTTTAGACCATTTGATGGAAGTCTTGAAAAACTATCGGATCATAATGTAGATACGGGTATGGGATTTGAGCGGCTTTGTAGAGTTTTACAATACAAAGATTCTAATTATGATACAGATATTTTCTCTCTTTTAATAAGAAAAGTAGAGAAATTAAGTCATACAATCTATGGAGGAAATCCTCATACTGACATAGCTATCCGTGTTGTTATAGACCATATCAGATCTATTTCGTTTGCTATAGCAGATGGACAAGCTCCATCTAACACAGGAGCTGGCTATGTAATTCGGAGAATTCTTAGAAGGGCGGTAAGTTATGGATTTCGTTTTCTTTTGAAAAAAGAAGCATTTCTTTATAAGTTAGTAGAGATTTTAGAAAAAGAAATGAGCATGCATTTTCCAGAAATAAAACATAAAAAAAAATGTATAGAAGAGAAAATTTACAGAGAAGAAATTTATTTCTTTAATACTATTCATAAAGGATTGAAGCGTTTAGAAAATATTATACAAGAGACAAAAGAGAAAAAACAAAAATACATAGCTGGAATAAAAATATTTGAATTATTTGACACTTATGGATTTCCAATGGATCTTTCACGATTGTTAGCTACAGAAAATGCTTTAGTTATAGATGAAGTAGGTTTTGAAAAAGAGTTAAATATTCAGAGGGCGCGTTCTCGCAATGCTCTAACCTTTCAAACAGATGATTGGACCATTATTAAAGAAACTAATGAAGATTTTGTTGGTTATGATAAGTTGAGTGTTTCTCTATATATTTCTAAATATAGACGGATAAAAAAAAATATAAGTATATTTTATCATATAGTTTTTACTACAACACCTTTTTATGTAGAAAAGGATGTTGTAGGAGACAAAGGAGTTATAGAGAATGAAAAAGAAATAATCTCTATTAGAGAGACTAAAAAAGAAAACAAAATATTACTGCATATTGCAGATAGGATTCCTCAATTACCAGAAAAAGTTTTTAGAGCTACAGTAGATAAGTTTAGAAGAAAGAGCATAGAAAAAAATCATAGTGCCACTCATTTATTACATTATGCTCTTAGGATTATTTTAGAAGATGTTACCAAAAATTGGTCATTTGTAATTCCTGAACAAATTAGGTTTGATTTTTTTTACCCTAAAAAACTCACTAAGCATCAGATACAAAATATAGAAGGTGTGGTACAAGAAATGATTTATCAAGATTTTCCTCTAAAGAAAAGTACACTGGGAAATAATGTTAAAAAAGTAAGAAGTATTCGCTTTGGTCCTACCGTTGAATTATGTAGAGGTCTCCATGTAAATAGGACTGGAGATATAGGTAGGTTCAAGATTATTTCAGAAAGTTATCTAGGAGCGGGTGTTCATAGAATAAAAGCTATTACTTCAAAGTTTGCTATAAAATATTTGAATAAAATTCAAGAGGATTATCAAATAATAATTGAAGAAATGAACAGATATTCTTACCCTATTAAATATATTCAACTTATGCAACAAGAGAATAAAATTTATCAATCTAAAATTGAAGCATTGAAATTAAAAGAAATTCAACGTCTTAAGACCGATTGGCTGGCCAAAGCAAAGAACTATAATCATTATATTCTAATTTTTGAAAAAACAAATTTAGATATTAGAGGATTAAAAACTATCGTTTTAGAATTACGTAGACAAAATATACCAATAATAATTATTATTGGTAGTGTTTTAGAATCACTGATTTGCGTCGCCATTTCTGATAAACTCATAGATATATATGGAATGAATGCTAGTAAGATCCTTAAAAAAATAGCGATGACTTATCATTGCGAAAATGATAATAAAGAACTGGCGATCGCTAAGAAAAAAAATGTGGTAACTGAGGCTTTAAATTTAGTTAATAGTTGGAATGAAACAGATTTTTATCTATAGAACGAAACGGTGGAAATTGATTATTTCTTAGTGAAAGAGGTAAACGATTTATTTAGTACAGTTCTATTAAAAATAATTCTTTCCTTAGAACTATTATTATCTACACAAAAATAACCAATACGGTGTAATTGAAATAATTCACCTTGCTTTACTTGGTTTAAAGTTGCTTCTCCGAAGCCATGGACTATTTTTAGTGAATTGGGATTAAAATATTTTTTTGCATCTGTAGTAGCTACAGAAAATAATAGTTCATAGAGTCTTGCTTCTATAGATATAGCATGTGAAGCCTCAACCCAATGCAATGTCCCTTTTATTTTTCTTCTAGATGGTTCACTACCTGATTGGCTTTTAGAGTCATAGACAGCACTTATTTTAATAATATTTCCAGCTAAATCCTTCAGTAATCCAGTCCCTTTTATGATATAAGCATTTTTTAATCGTACCTCTTTTCCTATACTTAAACGATGAAAATTTTTAGGTGCTTTTTCTAAAAAATCTTCTCTTTCAATATAGAGGATTTTAGAAAAAGGCATTTTTCTTTTTCCTGCTTTTTTGTTTTCTGGGTTGTTTTCTGCAATAAGCCATTCAGTTTTGTTATCAGGATAATTTTCTATTATAAGTTTTATAGGGTTCAGAACAGCCATTCTTCTGGTAGCTATTTTATTAAGTTGTTCTCTAATACTAAATTCTAGTCGTGAAATATCAATAATATTATCTCGTTTGGAAATTCCTATATCTAGAGAAAAATCTCGTACACTTTTCGATGTATACCCTTTTCTTCTTAAACCACCTAATGTTGGAATTCGCGGATCCTCCCATCCCTCGACAAAGCCATCCTGAATAAGCAAATGAAGTTTTCGCTTGCTCATTATAGTATAACTTAAATTTAATTTTGCAAACTCTATTTGCTTAGGGATTTCTTTTTTTCTCATATTATTTAAATACCATTCATAAAGGGGCCGGTGATTTTCAAATTCTAGTGAACAAAGTGAGTGCGATACTTTTTCAATCAAGTCTGATTGACCATGAGCCCAGTCGTAAGTAGGATAGATACTCCATAAATTTTGAGTTCTCTGATGATGACCTTTCAATATGCGAAACATGATAGGATCGCGCAAATTCATATTTGGGGACTTCATATCTATTTTTGCACGTAGAACTCCATCTAAAAATTTTCCATCCTTCATCTTCTTAAATAAAACCAAACTTTCCTCATTTGGTCTTGTTCGATATGGGCTTTCAATTCCTGGTAAAAAAGGTGTTTCTCTCTGTTTTAGTATGATATCTTGGGTCTGTTCGTCTATATAAGCCTTTCCTTCTTGAATAAATTGAAAAGCCCATTTGTAGAGGTTATAAAAGTAATCAGAAGCATAACATTCTTTATCCCAGAAAAAACCTAGCCATTGAATATCATTTTTTATGGCGTTAACATAGATATTTTCTTCTTTAGTTGGGTTCGTATCGTCGAATCTTAAATTAACGAAAGCTTTATACTTTTTAGCTAATCCGAAGTTCAAACATACAGATTTAGCATGTCCTATATGTAGATGCCCATTAGGTTCAGGGGGGAATCTGAAGCGAAGGTTTTCTTTTGGAAAACCTTTATTAAAATCTCCTTGTATAACTTCTTCTATAAAATTTATGGAGTTTTTGGAAAATATCATGAATATAATTTATAAAAGAAAAAGATATATTTTAATGCAACACAGAAATATTATATTTATAAATACTACATTTGTTTTTGTCTCTGGTCCTATAGCTTAGTTGGTTTAGAGCACCTGACTCATAATCAGACGGTCGTTGGTTCAAATCTAACTAGGACCACCTATATCTTTTAAAATTATGTATTGGACATTAGAATTAGCCTCTCATTTAGAGGACGCCCCTTGGCCAGCCAATAAAGAAGAGCTTATAGATTATGCAATAAGAAGCGGAGCCCCTTTAGAAGTAATTGAAAATCTTCAAGAGTTAGAGGATGATGGTGAAATATACGAATCTATAGAAGATATATGGATAGACTATCCATCTCAAGAAGATTTTTTTTTCAATGAGGATGAATATTGATTAATGAATATTGATGAGTATTTTAAGTAATATACTTTTTGAATTTTTAGGGCGGAAAACAAATAAAAAAAACTAAAAAAATAGCATCTGTTATTGCTTTGTTAAGGAAACAAGCGGTAAAAGACCTTAGATTCTTCCTGAGGCTTTTTCAGTAATGAAAGAAACAGCACAACGGTTTATAGCTGATCTAATTTTATCTGAAGAAAAGAACTATGTAACAATATATGAGTACCAAGCATTTTGGAAAAACACATGGAAATCTATTGGAAAATCTATAGTATGGGACATGGCCTTATTGGTGGGATAGTATTGCATCATGGTAAAAGAAGGTAAAACTCTGATCATTTATCTTAATGCTATTACAGATAGAGGGGTACATGTTGTAACTGTAAATGATTATATTATGCTTGGATGGCCCCTCTTATGGAATTTCATGGATTTAGTGTAGATTGTATAGATAATCATTCGCCAGCAACTTTTCAGCGTCGCCAGGCTTATGCAGCAAATATAACTTATGGAACTAACAATGAATTTGTGATAATATAGTGCGGGAGCTATACATTATGCTATAGTAGAATATTAATTGATGAGAGTCGTACTCCTATAATAATTTCTGTACCTTTTTCACAAGTTAATAAAAAAGAATTTAAACAACTTAAACCACAAGTTGAAAAAATTATTCAACAGCAATAAACTCTAAATGAAGCTAGAGAACTTATATTTTTAGGAGATAAGAAAAAGGGGGGTTTTAAGTTATTGCAGGTCTATAGAGGATTTCCTAAGCATAACAATATATGCAAGATTCCGATAGTAAAATGCCTAAGTTGTAAATGAAAAAAATCGAATAGAGGAGTAGATGTATTTTCTACAAATGAACAAGATTTGTTTAAAAAATTATCAAAAGAAGAAGAAAAGATATGTCAAATCAGCTGCTCAAAGCCTATATACTATTTGAGAAAGATGTAGATTATGTAGTATTAGAAGGGCAAGTGAAGATAGTAGATAGACAAAGGATCATGGAAAATCATCGTTATTCGAATGGGTTACATCAAGCTATAGAGACCAAAGAAAATATTAAAATTGAAGAAGAAAGCCAACCACTAGCTGCGATAACTTTGCAGAACTATTATAGAAGATATCGGAAGTTAGCAGGAATGACAGGGACAGCTGAAACATATTCAGGAGAATTCTGGGATATCTATAAGCTAGATGTAGTTATTATCCCTACTCATAAACAAACTTACAGAAGTCCATCTCAATAGAGGTTTCTGATGCTTAAAATACGTAAAATTAATCATAAAAAAGAGGCTGATATTATGGTAACTATTGCGACAAAAAATAGCAGGTCGTGGAACAAATATTAAACTTTCATCAGAGTCCAAAGTTGCTGGTGGATTAGCAATATTAGGGACCGAACGACATTGTTGTCGGAGGGTAGATAGACAATTACGAGGCCGCTCTGGTCGTCAAGAGAACCAGGAAGCTCTCAATTTTTTGTTTCTCTTGAAGATTCGCTAATGAAACTAGGACACAAAGAAGGCAATTTTCTCATTCAGAAAAAAGTAGAGGAAAATAACTTTTACATTAGGAAAAATCTACATCATAGTTATGAACAAACAGCGGGAGGTAATTTATAGATTTCGTAGACAGAATTTCCGTATATATATCAGACAATTGAAGACCTGGATCTTCTGGGAATAGCAACTTATAAAATGAAGCAAGAACACAACGCTAGAAAAAGGGTATCAAGAATATTTTTTTAGATACGAAAAAAGTATCAAAAACTAATGGAAAAGTTCTCGTTCAAGGATTTGAACGATCCATTCTACGGAATATACTCAAATATTCTATCTCTGAACATCCCTTGTTAATTTATAAGGGAGAAGCGTTTAATCTATTCCAGAGAACACTTAATTCTCTCAACAAAGAAACAGTTTCATTTATTTTTCAGGCGAATATTTACAAGAAAAATGGATTATAACCCTAAAAATTTATTTATGTCCCCATTCATTACAGACTCTATATCTGAGGTTTCTACCCCTGTCCGCAAATCTTTCACAAGCTTATAAGGATGCATTATATAATTTCTTATTTGTGACCCCCACTCAATTTTCTTTTTCTTTGCTTCAATTTCATTGCGTTTAGCATTCCTTTCCTTCATCTCCATTTCAAAAAGCCTAGATTTCAATAGTTGTAGCGCCTTTTCTTTGTTTTTAAGTTGTGAACGTGATTCTGTGTTGTCAATGACAATCCCAGTGGGTTCATGAGTTAATCTAACTCCTGTTTCTACTTTATTTACATTCTGTCCTCCTGCTCCGCTAGATCTAAAAGTCTCCCATTTAATATCATAGTTTTTCACTTCTATTTCAATAGAATCATCTATTGAAGGATAGACATAAACAGATGCAAAAGATGTATGCCTTTTAGAATTACTATCAAAAGGCGATATACGAACTAATCTATGCACACCGTTTTCTCCCTTAAGACAGCCAAAAGCATATTCTCCTTCTAGTTCTAATGTAACAGATTTAATTCCACACACTTCTCCCGGTATATTATGTAGAACTGTAATTTTAAACTCATTTTTTTTTCCCCACATCATATACATTCGCATTAACATAGAAACCCAATCACAGCTTTCAGTTCCTCCAGCACCTGAAGCTATTTGTAATATAGAACCTAAATGGTCCTCTTCTGAAGAAAGCATATTTTTTATTTCAATATATGAAAGAATATTTTTTGTTTTTTGTAATTGTATATATAATTCTTCTGGTGTTGCCTCTCCCTTCTCAAAGAAATCATAGAATACTTGTAGATCTTCTGTATATGAATGTAATTTAGTATAAAGTTCTGTATATTTTTTCTTTGACCGTAGTTTTTTCATCTCCTTAGTTTATTTTTTCTTCTTCTTTTTCTTTTTATTTGTATTTGTACTGATTCAAAATCCAAAAAAGAAAGTAATTAAATAAAAGCATTATTATACTATGGTCGTAATTTTCGTACGGCTTTTCCTACTTTCCACAGTTCAGTTTCACTGAGTTCTTTAAGTTCTTCTTCTAGTTTTTTTCTATAATTTTCTTCACTATTAGCCTCGATAGTTCTTTTTGCCTCATTACCTAAAGTAACTTCCTTATAAAGCTCTTTAAATACAGGAAGAAGAGCGTCTCTGAACTTTTTCCACCAATCTAATGCTCCTCTTTGTGCCGTTGTTGAGCAATTAGAATACATCCAATCCATCCCATTCTCTCCTATAAGGGGCATTAAACTTTCCGTAAATTCCTCAACAGTCTCATTAAAAGCTTCTGAGGGAGAGTGTCCATTCTCCCTCAGAACTTGATATTGAGCAGAGAACAGCCCTTGTATAGCTCCCATTAAAGAACCTCTCTCTCCAGCTAAATCAGAATAGACCTCATTTTTAAAAGTTGTTTCGAAAAGATATCCAGAGCCTATTCCCATACCTATTGCTAAAGTTTTTTCTTGGACACTCCCACTGTAATCTTGATAAATAGCATAACTTGAATTAATACCTTTCCCTATTAAAAACAACCTCCTTACGCTAGTCCCAGACCCTTTAGGAGCGACTAAAAATATGTCTATCTCTTTCGGTGTATAGATACTTGTTTGGGCTTGAAATGTAAGCCCAAAACCATGCGAAAAATAGAGAGATTTACCTTTGGTAAGGTGCTTTTTTAAACTAGGCCATACAGCAATTTGACCTGCATCAGAAAGTAAATTCATAATAATAGTTCCGCGAGACGCAGCTTCTTCTATATCAAATAGATTTTTACCTTCTACCCATCCATCTTTTAAAGCTTTATTCCAGGAGGACGAATTCTTTCTCTGTCCTACTATCACTGAAAACCCATTGTCCCTAAGATTTAAGGCTTGACCAGGACCTTGTATTCCATACCCTAATACTGCCATTATCTCATCCTTCAGCACTTCTTTTGCCCTATCTAAACTAAACTCTTCCCTAGTAATAACATTTTCTTCTTTTGGTCCAAATTGAATTTTCATAAAGGTATTATTATTATATAAATATATCTTTTTTTTTTATCCTATTACTAAATTAACCTTACTTCATCTACAGATGCTCCAGTCGTAATCATAGGGAAAACATTATCTTCTTTTTCGACAACAATTTCTAAAAAAGAAGTGCTCGTATAAACTAGCGTTTCCTTTACTTCCTGCTTTAGAGATAATCTCTCTAAAGCTTTTTTAGATTCTATGTCATAAGACTTAGCTATTTGAATAAAGTCAGGATTAAGAAGTTTTGTAAAAGCATACCTTCTTTCGAAAAAAAGTTCCTGCCATTGCCTTACCATCCCTAAAAAGCTATTGTTAAACAAAATTATTTTTATAGGAAGCTTGTTTTGCATAATTGTGCCTAATTCTTGAATCGTCATCTGAATTCCACCATCACCTACTATGCAAATTATCTGTCTCTCTTTGGAACCAAATTGGGCTCCAATAGCTGCTGGTATAGAAAAACCCATAGATCCTAAGCCACCTGAAGTGACTTTACTTTTTCTATAGGAAAAGTAAAAATAGCGAGAGGTAGACATTTGATGTTGCCCTACATCAGTAGCTAACACTGCATCTTTATCTTTATATGCATTGAGATATTTAATAACTTCTCCCATCGATGGACCATCGATTTCTGGATTAAAGTCTCTTATTATAATTTTTTCTTCACATTTTTTTGTATTGTAAAAAGTATCTATCCATACTTTTTTCGTAGTTTTTCGTAGTCTTTCTGTTATAAGTGGTAAACTTTCCTTACAATTTCCTAATATAGAGATATGACAATCAATATGTTTACTAATTTCACAAGGATCAATATCTATATGAATAACTTTTGCTAGGTGTGCATATCTATAAATATCTCCCGTAACCCGATCATCAAAACGCATCCCTATAGCAATGAGCAAATCGCATTGGTTGGTAAGTAAATTAGTAGAGAATGCGCCATGCATCCCTAGCAAACCTATAAAAAGCGGATGCGTGCTATCTATAAGATCAATTCCTAAAAGTGTGTTGGCTACAGGTAAATCGGCTTTCTCTATAAAATTTTTAAGTTCTTCTTCAGCTTTTGCCAATCCTACGCCGTGCCCTACTAAAACCAAAGGTTTTTTTGCAGAATTGAGAAGTTCTATATAGGAAATATAGGAAGCATACGTAGACAGACAGTAACGAGAGATTTTATAATATTCAACTTTATATTGAGCCTCCTCTTTTGAAATCTTATTGATTTGAGCATCTTTAGTAATATCTATAAGAACTGGAGAAATTCGTCCGTGATTTATTATATAAAAAGCTTTCTGCAAAGAAATTCCAAGGTCTTGACCTAGAAGAACTTGTGCATTCCATTTAGTTATATAGAATGAAATATCAATAATGTTGGTTTCTTGAAAAGAATTTTTTCCTAAAAAATGAGAATCTACTTGACCACAAATACAGAGAACTGGCGTGCTATCTGTAAAAGCATCTGCTAAACCTGTAATAAAATTTGTAGCACCTGGACCTGAAGTAGCCATACAGACTCCTATCTTTTTACTTACTCTTGCATATCCTTGAGCTGCATGTATAGCTCCTTGTTCATGTCGTGTCAGTATATGAAAAATCTGCTCAGAATAACTATGAATAGAATCATAAATAGGCATAATAGCGCCACCAGGATATCCAAATATATACTCCACACCTTCATCTAAAATATGTTTAACTAGAATATTATACCCTCTCAGTAATACACTTTTAAATTTTGTCAGTAATACATCCATTTGAAGCTTGGGAAACTGCTTTAGCATATTTGTATAGATAACCTGATGATACCTTTAAATTAGGAGATTTCCATTTTTTTCTACGATCATAAAGTTCTTGATCCTCAACTTCGAGAGTAAGAGTATTTCTTTTGGGATCTATTGTTATAATGTCTCCATTTAAAACTAAAGCAATTTCCCCTCCTTCTTGCGCTTCTGGAGTTATATGGCCTACGACAAAACCATGGGATCCCCCAGAAAAACGACCATCTGTAATTAAAGCTACTTTTAAACCAGCCCCAATAATATAAGCTGTTGGTTTCAGCATCTCTGGCATTCCTGGGCCTCCTTTTGGCCCTACATACCTTATTATTATAACAGCTCCAGTATTAACTCCAGTATTAACCAAAGCTCTATTAACTTCTTCTTCTGAATCAAATACACTAGCTACTCCTGAAAAACTTAGGCCTTCTTTTCCCGTAATTTTAGCGACTCCGCCCAAAGGAGCGAGATTACCATAGAGAATAAGAAAATTTCCATTATTTTTAATAGGATTATGCAAAGGATAAATAACTTTCTGATCAAAAAAAATGGGTTCTATATTTTCAAGATTTTTTTCAATAGAATTACCGGTAACACTCATACAATCACCATTTAAAAGGCCTTCATTTAGTAGATATTTCATTATAGAGGGAATTCCTCCAATAATATTGAGATCTTCCATAAAAAAATTACCACTGGGTTTAAGATTCCCAATATATGGAACCCTATCATTAATTTTTTGAAAATCTTCTAGAGTAAGGTCAATGACAGCTGTTTGAGCAATGGCCAAAAGATGCAAAATTAAATTAGTAGAACCTCCAAGAACAATACCTAATGTAATAGCATTTTTTAATGATGATTTAGTAATAATTTGTTTGGGAGTTATATTTTTATATAATATATTCTCTATAGCTGACCCTACTTTATCGCATTCTCTTTCCTTTTCATAGCCGATAGCTAAAGAAGAGGAAGAATAAGGCAAAGTCATTCCCATAGCTTCAAGTGAGCAGGCCATTGTATTTGCTGTATACATTCCCCCACATGATCCAGATCCAGGACAAGATCGCTGTATAATCTCCTTATATTCTTGGTTGGAAATCTTTTTCATATTTCTTTTTCCTAAAGCTTCAAAAGCAGAGACTATATTAAGTTTATTACCTAGAAAACTTCCTGAAGCTATACTTCCTCCGTAAACAATAATAGAGGGTCTGTTGATTCTTAGAAGCGCAATTAAAACACCAGGCATATTCTTATCACAACCAGGTATAGCAACAACTGCATCGTAATGTTGCGCATTCACTACTGATTCAATGCTATCAGCTATAAGCTCTCTTGAAGGTAAAGAATATCTCATTCCGAGAGTTCCCATAGATATGCCATCACTTACTCCTATTGTAGAAAATTGAAACCCTACAAAATCTTGCTTTTGTACGGATTTTTTTATCCTATCACCCAAGCTTCTTAAGTGTGTATTACATGGGTTTCCCTCATACCAATTACTGACAATTCCTACTTGTGGTTTATCCAAATCATCTTTTTTTAAGCCTGTTGCATAAAGCATTGCTTGTGCTGCTGGAAGACTCTCGTCTTGGGTAATATTTTTGCTGAAGCTATTAGCATATTTCATCCAGAGGGATTTCCCTAAAAATAGGGATTTAAAACAAGCAATGCCTTCCACAACCTATTTATTAGACTTGCGGTCTGGACGAGGCTCGAACTCGCGATCCTATGCTTGACAAACATATATTCTAAACCAACTGAACTACCAGACCAACTTTTAAGGTAATTTTTCTGCGATCCAATTTATTAAGTCTGATTTAGATGCTATTCCTACTCTTTTTGCTATTTTTCTTCCTCTTCTAAATAAAATTAATGTAGGGACATTTCTGATTCTATATTCATAAGTCGTGTCGTAATTATCATCTACATTTAATTTCACTATTCTTAATTTTCCATCATATTTCTTTGAAAGATCATCTATAATAGGCAATAGAATTTTACAAGGTTTACACCAAGGAGCCCAAAAATTTACTAAGACAGGAAGATCTGAATCGAGTACGATAGATTTAAATTCATTATCCTTTACTTTCATATTATGCAAAAATGCTGTCTATAAATATAATAGAGTTTTATTCTTCACCCCTTTAATGGAAGAAGAATTCCCTATGCTCACTTTTCTCACCCCTTTTTTTAGTGCATAAAAAGCATTTTCAAGTTTTGGAATCATTCCATTTCTAAATTTTTCAAATTTTTCAAAATTTATTTTTGTATAATAAGAATTTGGATCCTCTATATTTCTTAGAACGCCTTTTTTTTCAAAACAATAATGCAAGTTGATTTCTTCTATCTCGCTCATGGTTATAGCAATATAAGATGCTATTGTATCTGCATTTGTATTAAGTAATTTCCCCTTTGAATCATGTGTTATTGCGCAAATTACTGGAACATAATTCAATTGTATTAGTGAATATAAATACTTAATATTAACACTTTTTTTATTAAAATCACCTACATGACCATAATCAATAGATTTCACAGAACGACTAAATGAACAGATAAGATTTCCATCAGCTCCTGAAAGTCCTAGAGCATTTATTCCTTGAGCTTGTAAGGTAGCCACAAGCTGCTTATTAAGCAGACCAGAATAGCTCATTACTAATACTTCAAGGGTTTTTGTCGTAGTAATTCTACGACCTTCTACCATTTTTGGATAAAGACCTAGTCTTTTTAAGAGGAAGCTAGCATAGCTAGCTCCACCATGAATTAATATTTTAGGACCACTTAACTTATGAAAATTTTTAAGGAAGGTATCTAATAAAAACTCATCTTCTATTAGTTTTCCTCCCATTTTTATTAGATTCAACATTAGAGATTATTTAATATAATTTTAAATACAGCTTGAGTGGAAAAAATACGATTTTCAGCTTCATGTAAGACTAATGAAGAATCCAAAACTGCATCTTCAACAATTATATTTCTACGTACGGGCAAACAATGCATAAATTGAGCAAATTTGCTAATTTTTATTTTTTCTGTGGAAATTCTCCATTTGTGATCCAGCGATAATATTTCTCCGTAATTCTTATAGCTACTCCAGTTCTTTGCATAAATAAAATCTGCTTCTTTAAAGGCTTCGTTCTGGTTATAAAAAATATGTGCTCCATTAATGAAATGATCATCAAGTTCGTATCCTTTCGGATGAGTAATTACTAAATCTGTATATCCTAATTTAGAGATACACTGAATAAAAGAATTCGGTACAGATTGAGGTAAAGCTACTAAATGAGGTGCCCAACTTAAGACTACTTTCACACGCTCTTTTTTCGGCTTAAACTCTTCTATAGTCATGGCATCAGCCAATGATTGCAAAGGATGCAAAGTAGAACTTTCTAAACTTACTACTGGAATATTAGAATAATATTGTATTTGTTTCAATAAAGCTTCATGAAAATCAGATTTTTTGTCTCTAAGATTTGGAAATATTCTAACTGCCAATATGTCACAATATAAACTCATCACTCCTATAGCCTCTTTAATATGTTCTTGAGAATTTTTCATAACTTCTCCATTGCTCATTTCTATTTTCCAAGAATCTTTATCTATATTAAGAATCCATGTGTCACATCCTAGTTGAAAAGCTGCTTTTTGGCAGCTAATGCGAGTTCGTAAACTCGCATTAAAAAATACAAAACCAATCGTTTTATTCATTCCTATCTGTTTAAACAGATAGGGGTTCTTCTTAAGAAATAAGGCTTCTTTTACTAATGAAATGACATCAATACAAGAAAAAGAATAATTTAAAAATTGTTTCACAAATAACTTTTCCAATCCTTTATTTGTAGTTCATCATTACAAAAAGCTCTTATAAAAGTAAGTGCCAAACGGATATTTGTAAATAAAGGAATATTAAAATCTATAGATGCACGCCGTATAATGTAATCATTATTTAACTCCTTTTTACTTATTTTTTTAGGTATATTTATAATCATATCCAACTGTTTTATGCAGGATATCTGAGGTTTATCAGAAAAATTTAAGTCATTAGAAGGTAAGTCATAGTGAATAAAAAACGGATGAATATTTTCAGTAGAAAATATAGTATACCCATTTTTAAGCAATAATTTACAAACTTTTAGTAAAAGATCATGAACATAAATAAATTCTCCAGAAATCAAAATATTTTTCATTGGTACACGAAAACCAACAGCTAGCATGCTCTTAATAAGAGCCTCATCTAAATTTTTTCCTAAACTCCCTACTTCACCTGTTGAAGCCATTTCAACCCCTAAAACAGGATCAGCTCCATGTAAACGAGAAAAAGAAAATTGAGATGCCTTAATTCCTACATGTTTGATATAGAAAAAAGATGGTAAATGTTTTTTTGGGAGCCTCATATAAATTTTTCCTAATAAAAGTTCTGTAGAAAACCGGATCATATTAAAGCCAGAGACCTTTGAAACGAAAGGAAAGCTTCTTGAAGCTCTTAGATTGCATTCTATTACTGAAAGAAGATTATCTTTATTAATAAATTGTATATTAAAAGGGCCTGAAATATGAAAATATTCAGCAATTTTTTTGGCCGTTTGTTCCGCTTCCTTTAACGTAAAAAAGTTTATATTTTTAGATGGATAAACTAGCGTTGCATCTCCTGAATGGACACCTGCAAATTCTATATGCTCTGAAATAGCATGAGATAAAAGATTACCTCTATTTGCTACAGCATCTAGTTCAATTTCCTTAGCATTTTCTATATACTTACTTACTACCACAGTATGCTTATCAGATAGACAGACAGCTTCTTTTATATAGGACTCTAGTTCTTTAATATTAAACACTACATGCATTGCAGCCCCTGAAAGAACATATGAAGGTCTAATAAGAACTGGATAACCTACTTCATTGACAAAATGAAGAATACTTTGTAAGCTTGACAGCTCTTTCCACAGAGGCTGTGTAATTCCTAATATATCTAGGACCTTTGAGAATTTATATCGATCCTCTATCCCATCTATCGATAAAGAAGAAGTACCTAATATTTTTTTTCCTGAATGAAACAATTTCAAAGCTAGATTATTAGGTACCTGTCCTCCCAGAGATACAATAGTTCCGACTGGACACTCCTCCTCAAGAATATCTACAACTCTTTCAAAGCTAAGTTCCTCAAAATACAACCTATCACATTCATCAAAATCTGTACTTACTGTCTCAGGATTACAATTTATCATTATAGAATGATAATCATGAATATTTAGTGCTGTTAAAGCATTAACACAACACCAATCAAATTCTACACTGCTACCTATCCGATAAGCCCCAGATCCTAAAATGACTACAGATTCCTTATACTTTCTTTTATACTCTATATCATGGAGTGATGCGTGATAACTCATATATGAATAATTGGTTTTTGCTGGAAATTCTGCAGCCATTGTATCAATTTGACGCGTATATGGTAAAATTCCTATGATTTTTCTTATCTTTCTCATTCTTATGGAACCTTTCTCAAGATTATATTGTAATTGCATTGCAATTTGTCTATCGGAAAATCCTTGTTTTTTAGCTATATATAGCCACTCTTCAGGAAAAGATTTATTTTTTTTATAAGAATTCAATACTTCTTTTGTATAATGAAGATTACGTAACTTATAAAGAAACCAAGGATCTATATTGGTGATATTGTATAGTTCTTCTATAGAATATTTTTCATTAAAGGCTTCTTCAAGAGCTTCAACTCTACGATCAGTAGGAGGATGTAAGAGTTCCAGCGTTTTTTTATTTGGTGTGTTTATAAATCCTTCTAAACCAATATCTAACATTCTTAAGCCTTTTTGAAAAGCCTCTTCAAAAGTCCCCCCAATTGCCATAACTTCTCCTACACTTTTCATACTACTTCCTAGAGTATTAGAAACTCTATGAAACTTTTTAAAGTCCCATTTTGGAAACTTGCAAACCACGTAATCAAGTGTAGGTTCAAAAAAAGAAGAGGTATGATGGGTAACTGCATTTTTAAGCTCATGCAATCCATAACCTAAAGCTAGTTTAGCTGCTATAAAAGCTAGAGGATAACCTGTCGCTTTAGAAGCAAGAGCACTTGAGCGAGAAAGACGTGCGTTAATTTCAATCACACGATAATCTTCTGAAATAGGAGATAAAGCAAACTGTACATTACATTCTCCTATTATATTAAAAGCATGGGCTATTTTAATAGAGAGTTTTCTAAGTTTTTGATTTTCTAAATCAGAAAGTGTTTGCGTTGGGGCAACTACAATACTTTCTCCTGTATGGATTCCAATAGGATCTATATTTTCCATATTACATACAGTAATACAATTACTATATCTATCCCTTACTACCTCATATTCTATCTCTTTCCACCCCTTTAAAGATTCTTCCATTAGTATTTGAGAAGCATGCACTAAAGCTTTATCCACTAAAATATCTAGCTCTTTATAATCGTTAGCAAAGCCACTTCCTAGACCCCCCAATACATATGCTACTCTAATTATTAATGGAAACCCTATCTCTTTTACACCTTCGATAGCTTCCTTAAGTGAACTTATAGATTTATTACGTGCAGTATTTATATTCAGAGATTTAAGTTTAGATGTAAATTTATCCCTATCTTCGCTAGATATAATATCTTCAATATTTGTCCCTAGGACCTTAAGAGCATATTGTTTTAGCATACCTCTTTCAAAGAGCTGAATTCCAGCGTTTAAAGCCGTTTGTCCACCAAAGCCTAATAAAATTCCTTGAGGGTTTTCTTTTTCAATAACTATTGAAACAAATTCTTGGGTAATTGGCAAAAAATAAATTTTGTCTGCTACTCCTTCTGATGTTTGAACAGTAGCAATATTAGGATTTATGAGCACTATTTCTAAACCTTCCTCTCTAATAGCTTTTAGAGCTTGTGTCCCAGAGTAATCGAATTCACCAGCCTCTCCTATTTTTAGTGATCCTGATCCAATAAGAAGAATTTTTTTCACTATTTATTTTTTAGATTGCTTAATTCGTTGAATAAACCAATCAAATAAAAACTCTGTTTCTATTGGACCTCCATATCCCTCTGGATGAAACTGCGCGGAAAAAAAGGGCTTGTATTTATGTACCAAGCCTTCACAAGAATTATCATTAAGATTTCTAAATAGAACCCTCCACTCATTTTGTAAACTTTTCTCTTCAATGACATAACCATGATTTTGTGAGGTTATAAAAGAATACGCGCTTCCTTCTATCAATACGGGTTGATTATGACTTCTATGTCCATATAAAAGTTTATATGTTTCTCCTCCTGCTGCCAATCCCAATATCTGATTGCCTAAACAAATTCCGAAAATTGGTGTTTTTTTGCTTAGAACATAACGCAAATAATCAATAGGTTTTTTATATAATTTTGGATTTCCAGGTCCATTTGAAAGTAAAAGCCCATCATAATTTATAAAACGATAATCATAATCCCAAGGAACTCTTATTACAGTACAGTTTCTCTTTATTAGATATCGTAAAATATTATCTTTAACTCCAAAATCTACAAGTAATATCCTGTATTTTCCATTTCCATATATGGTTTTTTTCTTTATACAGACCTTAGATGCTAGATTTTCTTTATTGGTATTATAAAATGGAATATCTTGATAATAGATAATTTTCCCTAACATTGAACCTTTTTGACGCAATTTTTTTGTAAGTGCTCGCGTATCTAACCCATAAATACCTGGAATATTATTTTTTTTTAAAAAATCCGAAAGATTGTACGCCATTCTATAATGATGTGGAAAATGCGTATAATCTGATACTATCAGTCCATTTATATGAATACTTTCTGATTCATAAAAAGCTTCTATAGAAGCGTCTGCTTCTGGAATGCCGAAGTTACCTATTAATGGAAATGTACAAATCAATAATTGTCCGTAATAAGATGGATCTGAAAAGCTTTCAGTATAGCCAGTCATAGCTGTATTAAATACTGTTTCTCCAGCCTTTGAAACAGTTGAACCAAAATGATACCCTTTATATTGTGTTCCATCCTGGAGAGCTAGTATAGCTTTATGTTTATGATAAATCATTTTCAATGTTAGCTAGTGCATTTTGTAATTTCTCAATAAATAAGTGCATTTCCCTTTTTGAAATATTTAAAGGAGGAAGTAGACGTAAGACTAGGGGATTAGATGCAGTGCCAATAAATACATTTTTCTTAAAGAGGAGGGACTCTTTAAGATATAAGACAGGAAATTCAAAATGAATACCTAGGATTAAACCACTGCCACTGACATTTTTAACCTGAGGTATTTTTTTAAAGTATTCGATCGCTATAGACCCTATCAACCCAACATTTTCGATGATTTCTTCTTTTTTAATCACTTCCAAAACAGACAAAGCAGCCACACTGGCAAGATAATTTCCACCGAAAGTTGTCCCTAACATACCGTAAAAAGCCTTAAATAGGGGAGAAATAAGAACTCCTGCTATTGGAAATCCATTACCCATACCTTTAGCTATAGTTATCAAATCTGGGCGAATATCAGCGGCTTTATGAGAGAAAAAATACCCGCTTCTCCCGTAGCCACTTTGTATTTCATCAATAATCAGAGGAACCTTATATCTATGACAATTTCTTATTAATTTTTTAAGGAAATCTACTCCGGGAGTTACAATACCTGCAACTCCTTGGATTCCTTCAGTAATAACGGCACAGACATCTCCTCCTTTTAGTTCTGAGATAAGTGATTTTTCATCCCCATGGCAGAGAAAAATCCGAGAATGGTTTTCATTGAGAGCTGTAATAATTTTAGTATTATCTGTGATAGATACTGCTGCGCTAGTCCTTCCATGAAAGGCCCCTTTGAAAGCTACTACTTTTTTTGTTTTTGTTTGAAAAGAGGCTATTTTCAAAGCATTTTCAATAGCCTCAGCTCCTGAATTACATAAAAAAAGTTGATAATCTTCATAACCCGATAAGATTCCTAATTTTTCGGTAAGCTCCTGTTGTTTTGTAATTAAAACTACGTTTGAATAAAATCCAATCTTCGAAAGCTGCTTTTTTAAAGCTTTAACATAAAAAGGATGGCTATGTCCTATAGAAAGAACAGCATGCCCTCCATAAAAATCAAGATAAGAGTTTCCTCTTTTATCAAAAAGGAAAGATCCATATGCCCTTTCTAAATTAAGAGAACAAGTAGGGTAAACTTCGAATAAATTCATTCGAATAAATTAAATTGCAAGCGATTTTAACTCCAATCCGCACGTTTCTTCGTATCCACACATAATATTTAGATTCTGAATAGCTTGGCCTGAAGCACCCTTTAAAAGATTGTCAATTATACTACTTATGATTAAAAATCCGTTGTGCTTATCTAAATGCAATAGACATTTATTAGTGTTTACTACTTGCTTGATATGTATAGAATTCTCGGATAGATGGGTAAATGGATGGAGATTATAATAAGATTTATAAATATCTTCAATGTCTATTAAAGAAATTGAAGAACGAACATATATTTTTGCATAAATACCTCTGGTAAAATTTCCTTTATAAGGGGTAAAAAAAATTCTTTGTTGAAAATCTTTTTGTAAGAATTTTAAATTTTGATAGATTTCCTTTATGTGTTGATGAGTAAAAACTTTATAAGTAGAAATATTATTTGCACGATAACTAAAATTAGTCGTTTCACTTAAAATAGTGCGTCCTGCACCGCTTGATCCTGTAATTGCGCTAATATGAATATCATTTTTAAGTAAAGACATATTAGCTAGTGGCAAAAGAGCTAATTGTATAGCTGTTGCAAAGCAACCAGGATTAGCAATATTACGTGCTTTTTTTATCCTATCACTGTATAATTCTGGTAACCCATAGATAAAATATCGTCCAAAATTACTTGAATATTTTAATAGTCTGAAATCATTGCTTATATCGATAATTGATGTTTTATACGAAAGATCTTTTAAATTATCTTTATAATTACTGTTTGTTCCACAAAGAAAAACTACATCAAGATCTTCATTTAAATGTTCAGTAAAAAAAAGATAAGTTTCACCAACTAAATCTTTATGAACTCTAGATACAGGAAATCCTACTTTAGTTCTACTTACAACACTTGAAATATTTATTTTTGGATGCTTAAGAACTATTCGTAATAGTTCTCCTGCCGCATATCCAGAACCTCCTACTATTCCTATTTTAACCATAACTGTGATACATCTTCATTTGTTTTCCAAAAATCTTGATAAATCCTTTGGCAGCCGAAGCATTACAATCCTCATTTGTTTCTCCATAACGTTGATCTTTCATCAAATCAAAACTTGATTTTATGCCTAAAAGTTCAAATTTATAAGGATATAATTTTATATAAACCTCTCCACTGACTCGGACCTGAGAATCTCTTAAAAAAGCTTCAATATTCCTCATAACCGGATCTAAATATTGGGCTTCATGTAAAAGTATACCATACCAATTGCTAAGTTGATCTTTCCAATAAATCTGCCATTTTGTTAATATGTGTTTCTCTAACAACTGATGTGCTTTAATAATTATTAAAGCGGAGGAAGCTTGCACTCCTACACGCCCTTTAATGCCAATCAATGTATCACCTACGTGAAATTCACGTCCTATAGCAAATTGGGAGGCAATTTGTTCTAACTTTACAATATTATTTACTGTATAAGATTTTTCTCTGTTTATAGATATAAACTCACCTTTTTCAAAACCTAATTGTAGATTTTTACTTTTTCTTTCCTTACATGAAGCTGGATAAGCTTCTGATGGGAATTTTTCATCAGAAGTAAGAGTTTCTTCTCCCCCTACGCTTGTCCCCCAAAGCCCTTTATTTATAGAATAACGGGCTTTTGTCCATAAGATATCTACTCCATGCTCATGCAAATAATTCAATTCTTCTTTCCGAGAATATTGGTTATCTCTAATAGGGCTGATAATACGTTTTTCAGGACATAATATTTGAAAGGCTACATCAAATCGTACCTGATCATTTCCAGCGCCTGTGCTTCCATGAGCTATAGCTATAGCATCTATTTCATTGGCATATTCTGCTATCTTAATTGCTTGAAAAATTCGCTCAGAACTAACAGAAAGTGGATAGATATTATTGCGTAATACATTGCCAAAAATCAAATATTTAACGCAATTATCATAATAAAAATTAGTAGCCTCTATATTACGGTGATATATAGTCCCTAGATGATAGGCATATTCTTCTATATTTTTCAATTCTAACTTACTAAAGCCTCCTGTATTTACTTGTGCTGTATACACTTCATAACCTTGTTTCGTTAAATACTGAAGGCAATAAGAGGTGTCCAAACCTCCACTATAAGCCAACACGATTTTATCTTTTAAAAAATGTTTTGGTTCATCCATATACCATTACATAAACACATTTTTATAAAGCCTAAAGATAAACTAAGGTAATTAACTATGATTTACTAAAATGAAGATTTATTCCTTGTAGTTTTTCTAGTTCCATAAATAATCCCCTATCCAATCTTACACCATATTTTCTTGATGGCATGCATAGATTTTCTTTACTATCCAATAAAAATATTTTTAATGTTCCATTGCCTTTATATTTTGATATAGTATTTTCAATGTAGTCAATCATTTTATGATCTAGATTATATAGATCAATTTCTAGATGAAGTTCATTATTGAGTTGAGTGAAAACTTCACCTAAATGAAGAATTTGTAAAAAGTTAATACGAATTAACCCAGTAGCACATTGACTTAAGGATACCTTTAAAGCTAAGAAGTTATTAGCGGCAAGCAAATGAGAAAACTTTATATATGCATCACCAAAGATCCAGAACTCTTTTATACTTTGATAATCTTCCAAAGTAAAATTCCCATATTTGTTTACTGTATTTATAGAAGTTTTACTTTCTGATCTCGTAATCATACCATAAATCGATATAGGATTCCATATATCTTCGTTTCTACTGAACTCTTGTAAAGATACACCATGTATCGCCATTATTTCTAGTCTGTAGTCATCCAACGGATGGGCACTAATGTAGAGCCCTACTACTTGTCTTTCCTTTGAAAGCTTAACAATGCTTGGCCAAGGCTTACAAACAGGGAAATCTATTCCCTCTCCATCCTTTGTTTTATTTTTTATTACAAATTGTATGATTTTTTCAATCATATTGAACCCTCTTTCTTTAGAGAAGTATTGCGCACGATGAAGATTTTCAAAACTATCGAAGGCTCCTGATAATACTAAAGATTCTATTGCTTTTTTATTAGTTATACTCAAATCAACGCGTTTAACCAGATCTAAAACAGATAGATAAGGACCATTTATTGTCCGGTCTTTTATAATAGAATCTACAACAACCTCCCCAATTCCTTTAATAGCTTTCAATCCAAAGCGAATATTTCCCTGTTCATTTACTAAAAAAAATTGTTTGCTTTCATTAATATCTGGTCCTAGCACACTCAATCCAATACGTCTACATTCTCCCAGAAAAAAACTTATATCCTTTATGTTATGAATATGGTTACTTAAAACAGCTGCCATATATTCAGATGGGTAATGCACTTTTAGAAAAGCCGTTTGAAATGCTAAGAACGCATAACAGGTAGAATGAGACTTGTTAAAAGCATAAGAAGCAAAAGCTTCCCAGTCTTTCCATATTCTTTCTAAAATTTTTTTAGGATACCCTTTTAGAGATGCTCCATAGATAAACTTACTTTTCATTTTATCTAGAATATGCTTTTGTTTTTTACCCATTGCTTTTCTCAGTATATCGGCTTGACCTTTTCCAAAGCCTGCCAATTTTTGAGCTAATAGCATTACCTGTTCTTGATAAACTGTGATTCCGTAAGTCTTTCTTAGATACTCTTTCATTTCAGGAAGAGTATAAACAATAGGCTCTTTACCATGTTTTCTTGCAATGAAATTAGGTATATATTGTATAGGTCCGGGCCTATAAAGAGCATTCATTGCAATAAGGTCTTCAAAAGTATCAGGTTTAAGTTTTCTTAGAAATCGTTGCATACCAAGAGATTCATATTGGAATATTGCTATAGTTCTTCCTTTCTGAAAAAGTTGATAAGTTTTTAGATCATCTAAAGGGAATTCTTGGGGTATAAGTTTTATTCCATGTCTTTTCTTAACCAATTCTACTGTATCTTTAATAATGGTAAGGGTTTTTAGTCCTAAAAAGTCTATTTTAAGCAATCCAGCACTTTCTACAACATTGTTGTCAAATTGAGTAAGCAATAGATCTGAATCTTTAGATGTTGCTATAGGAATATAGTTTGTTATATCTGAAGGCGTAATGATGATTCCGCAAGGATGGATTCCTGTATTTCGCAGCGATCCCTCAAGAATGCTTGCTTGTCGTAAAACTTGTCCTTCAAGTAAATTTTCCTTAGAAATTCGTAGTAATTTTATTCCATTTTCTAAATCATATCCATATAATCTCTTTCTTAATTGAGGAATGTTCATAGAAAGAAGATTTTTAAGAGAAATTGCTTCCGGCATCATCTTAGCTAAACTATCAGCATTTTTAAAAGAAAGATTTAGCACTCTTGCTGTATCTCTTATTGAAGATTTAGCAGCCATTCTACCATATGTTATAATTTTAGCTACTTGTTTATTCCCATATTTATTTACCACCCATCTTATAATGCTTTCACGTCCTCTATCATCTAAATCCAAATCTATATCGGGTAAAGAAATACGATCTGTATTTAAAAATCGCTCGAAAAGTAAATTGTATTGAATGGGATCTATTTGTGTAATTCCTACGCAATAGGCCACCAAAGAACCTGCTACTGACCCTCTTCCTGGTCCTACCGAAACTCCCCTCCTTTTAGCTTCCGAAACAAAATCTTGTACTATAAGAAAATAGCCTGGAAATCCTGTTTTTTCTATTGTATACAACTCAAAACTCAAACGAACTTTAACAGAGTGAGAAATTTTTCCATAGCGTCGATAAGCTCCTTGAAAAGCCAAATGATATAAATAAGAATTTTCCCCACGTTTACCATTACCACCATCTTCTGAATCCAAAGAATTTTTGAATTCTTTAGGAATAGAAAATTTAGGCAACAAGACATCTCTTTTCAGTGAATAAATACTTATTTTTTCCATAAGCTCCTCTAAGTAATCAAAAGACTCGGGAACATCCGAAAAAGACGCCACCATTTGGGCTTGCGTTTTAAAATAATATTCTTTGTTTTTTAACCCAAAACGATAACCTATCCCTTTTCCGATAGGAACATCCTGCTTTTCACCATCACGAACACAAAGCAAAATATCGTGTGCATTTGAATCTTTTTCCTCTAAATAAAAAGTATTGTTCTGAGGGATATATTTTACTCCATACTTTTGAGATAATTTTAGTAGCACTTTATTAACATAATTTTGTTCTTCAAGGCCATGTCTCAAAAGTTCTACGTAAAAATCCTCTTCGAATTTCTCATGCCACCATTTAAAAACTTCCTCTGCTCTTCTTTCCCCATTATTGAGTATTGTATAAGGAATTTCTGCACTTAAATCTCCAGTAAGAGCAATCAAATCCTTTTTATATTGGATAATAAGTTCTTTATCTACTGCAGAATACCCGTTCAAATATCCTTCTGAACATATTTTAATTAGATTATGATAACCATTTTTATTCTTAGCAAACAACACCTGCTTACAACGTTGATTTTTATGTGAAAGAAATAACTCACAACCAATGACTCCAGTCATTGGTTTATGAAAAGTATTTAATAAATTTTGATTATAAGTTTCTATGGTATTTAAAAAAGAAAAAGCTCCCATCATGTTACCATAGTCGGCAATGCCAACAGCCGACATATTATACATCAAAGCTCGCTTTATTAGCTCGTCTATCTTTGTAGTAGCAGAAAGCACAGAAAAATCTGTATGATTATGAAGATGAACAAATTTTCGTGCTAAGTTTTTTTGTTGTATTGTATCTTCTTCCTCTTTATACTTAGTAAAAATTTCCTTTATATTTAAATATGTAGATTTGATAGAATGCGTATTAAAAATCAATGGTTCTAGTTTCTACATGATGTACTGACTGGATTTCCATCACGTTTCTGTAAAAGAGCCCATATTTCTTGAGCTATTTGCATTTTCTCATCTGTCGGGATAATTAAAATTTTTACTGAACTAACATCTCTTGTTGTTTTTGTTATTAACTTATTTTTATCTTCATCAAGGAATATACCTAAGATATCTAAGTCATTACAAACAAGAGAACGGGCTATCTCATCATGTTCTCCTACTCCTCCTGTAAAAATTATAGCATCTATACCATTCAAAATAGATTTTATACGGTAAGCATACATTTCATATTTCTTTTTTCCTTTATCATAGGCATTTCTAATATCACGCATGTCGCTTCTTCCGCAAATTACCATCATTCCGCTTTTTTTATTAAGACAATTAAAAATATATCCTTTCTCTAAAAGATAAAAAAAGAATCGTAGAATCAATATATCCACTACCATTATTAAGCCGCTATTCGGTCCCATGCGTTTCGTTTTGACGTAATGATGGGTTTGAGGTAAAGCATAAAGATATGCTTTTTCAGGCATATTTTGATGATAAGCTGTATCGAAATCCTCTATGCCTAAAACTGGATTATGTAGTGGCGCCAAAGGAAAAACCGAAGACCCATATATCTCGAGGAGAATCAATAAGATTAAGATCTAAAAGGCCGATTCTATGGTCTTTTTTTCATTGCGTATAGATTGTATTTAATGAGATCCTCTACGCTTGCTCCTCTACTCAGGTCAAAGTCCTTGAATCACAGAATGATTTTGTTTCTCTCTGTACCCCACCAGCAATTTTGGTTCACGATCGTTTAAAAGCATAAAAAATATAGATGAAACTGTATTGATTCCAGGCCTTGTTTTTATGAATTGAAGTGCAGGACGAATTGTATTAGCAGTCGTATTTTCAGCCCCTGAAACCATTCCATCAGCTAATCCTTTATAAACCATACGATCATGCAATATACGTTGGTCCATCCCTTCAGGTAATACTATATGTTTTTGTGCAATTCTACTTTTTTTTTAAATATTGTGGATTCCTTTGAAAAGGTAATTTGGATTTAGCTTCAAACGGCAAGAATAGGAATAAAGTTAGGGACCCCAGGGACCCCAGGGACCCCAGGGACCCCAGGGACCCCCCTTCATTAAACGTAAAAAAGTATTATCTGGTAGAATCCCTCTCGTCAACATAATAGCTGAAATCTATACGATCAGTGATTATCAATAAGTCTTCATTAAGATGTTCAAGGGAGTGATTATATTCTACAATTTTAGGTAAATCAAATTTAAGCGTTATGATCTTTTAGACATGATTGTAGGAGGAATATATATAGTATGTAATTGTTTAAGTATGATTGAAGCAATTGAAAAGGAATAATAAAGACATAAAATATGGTCATACATAGTATTAATTTTTTTATTCATTTCAAAATAGCGGGTATTATTCGAACAAGACAAAATCAAAACTCTCTTCAAGCTCATTTTAAGTTGAAAATAGGAAATTACTGCATAAATATGATCATCTTTTTTCCAATAGCAAGACTCCTCAATAATTGGCCTGAAGAAAGTTAACAATGTTTTTTTTTCATGATTTATCATCTTACCAACTAACCATTAAAACTTAGAGAGATATCTATCTAAATCTAGAGCTGCCATAGATCCACTACTTGCGGATGTTATGGCTTGACGATAAATAGAATCTTGTACATCTCCAGCAGCAAATATTCCAGGTAAGTTAGTCTTGGTACCTCCTTTTTCTGTTTTGATATAACCATTATCCTCAAGTTGTAGGTTATTTTTAAATATTGATGTGTTTGGAAAATGCCCAATAGCTATAAAAAGACCTTCTATGGCTAAAATTGTTTCTTTAGAGGTTTCTGAATTTAGAATAAGGATTCCTTCCACGAATTCTCTTCCTAATATATCTAGGACCTCATGATAAAAATGAATTTCTAAATTCAATACCTTATTTGCACGCTCTGTCAAGATTTTGGAAGCACGCAATTTTCCTTTTCGGACAAGAAGATGAACTTTTTTACATATTTTAGATAGATAAATAGACTCTTCAATAGCCGTATCTCCTCCTCCAACTACTGCTACTACTTTTCCTCTATAAAAAAAACCATCACAAGTTGCACAAGTAGAAACTCCGTTGCCTCTCAACCTTTTTTCGCTATCTAAGCCAAGACATTTTGCAGTAGATCCTGTAGCTATAATTACTCCCTTAGTTTGTATTTTCTCTCCCGTTTCTGTATAGAGCGAGTGTATTGAGCCTATTTCTTTCAATAGATCAACTTTTATAATGCGCTGTTCTTTAATGATTGTGTTGAATCTTTCTGCTTGTTTTTTAAAATTAACCATAAGTTGAAACCCTGTTATTCCTTTAGGGAAACCAGGATAATTTTCCACGTCAGTGGAAGTAATAAGCTGACCACCAGGGTCAGTTCCTGTATATAAAATAGGTTTAAGATCTGCGCGACCTGCATAAATAGCAGCTGAATAGCCAGCCGGTCCAGCTCCTATAATGACACAATTATAAATTGTATTTTTTGACATAAATCAAACCTAAAAATGTCGTTTTCTTGTATATTGAACCGTACTAAATTATTTGTGACCATAAAAGTTTACTTCTCAATTTTCGTAAAATTGATTTTTTTACATAATTTTGATAAATGTTATCTTTCAATATAAATAAAAATAAATTTATTTATAAGATTATAAATGATAAGGCTTACATTTTTTGTAATGTTCGCAAGAAATTTATATTTCTTACTCCGGAAGAATGGGTTCGACAGCATATATTAGAATTTCTAATAAAAGAAAAAAAATATTACGCTTTATCCATAGAAAAAATGATCGTAAGCTACCCAGTAAAAAGACGTGCTGATATTATAGTATACTGCAAATCTAAACCATGGATTCTGGTAGAATGTAAAGCCCCCAGGGTATCACTATCTAAAAAAATTTTAGATAAAGTTATCTTCTATAACCTTCACTTGCATTGCCGTTTCTTAATGATAAGCAACGGCTTATATCACTATTTTTGTAGAATAGAAGATAATACAATTTCTTTTTTAAAGACTCTTCCAAGTTACGGAGAATATTAGATTTACTTCAGAAATTACCTCTACACATATGTAAAGCTAAATCAATTAGCTTGTTTGAATAGCCAGTTTCATTGTCATACCAAGAAATTACCTTCACGAAATTTTTATTGAGCATAATTCCAGCCTTAGCGTCAAATATAGAAATTCGTTTATCACCAATAAAATCCATTGAAACAACAGCTTCTTCAGTATATCCCAATATACCTTTTAGCTCATTTTCAGACGATGATTTCATCGTATCTTTTATTTCATCATAGTTAGTTCTTTTTTTAAGACGAACAGTTAGATCTACTACAGAGACATTTGCTGTCGGAATCCGAAAAGCCATTCCTGTAATTTTTTCTTGGAGAGAAGGAATTACTTTGGCAACTGCTTTTGCTGCCCCTGTAGATGAAGGAATGATGTTTAGTAAAGTTGCCCTTCCTCCTCTCCAGTCTTTCATCGATGGACCATCTACAACTCTTTGTGTTGAAGTAGCTGCATGAACAGTCGTCATAAAACCTTCCAGAATTACAAATTTATCATGTAAAACTTTAGCTAATGGTGCTAGACAATTCGTCGTACAAGAAGCATTAGAAATAATATTTTGATCTGCACGTAGACTCTTATGATTAACCCCCATTACGAAAATCGGCGTATTATCTTTAGGAGGAGCTGACAGTATCACTTTTTTAGCACCAGCTTTTAAATGACCAGCTGCTAGGTTTTTGGTAAGAAAAAGCCCGGTTGATTCTATTACAACATCAACCCCCACTTCAGACCATTTTAAGTTAGAAGGATCTCTCTCAGAAGTAATACGGATTTTTCTCCCATTTACCAATAAATGATTATCTTCTACACTTATTTCCCCATAAAAAGTACGATGTATAGAATCATACTTTAGTACATAAGACATATAATCAGGAGATATCAAATCATTTATTCCTACAATTTCAATGTTCTTACGCTCTATTGCAGCGTTAAAAACTATACGGCCTATCCTCCCAAATCCATTTATTCCAAGTTTTATTGTTGACATATTTATATTTTTTCTATCAGCATTATACCGTTAGTGTCTATAGTTTTAAGTTTCACATTTTGTAAGCTATTGGGAATAGCTTCATTACAAGGGATTTTTACTCTTATATAATTATCTGTAAACCCATATAAAAATCCTTCTCTATTTTCATCCTCAAAAAGAACCGTATGTTCTGTTCCTATTTGACTATGATAAAATTTGTGCCGTTTTATTTCAGATAAGCTACGTAGAATCTGATTACGTTTATGGCGTATATGTTGAGGAATAAGGCCAAACATACGAAATGCTTCCGTATTTTCTCTTTCAGAAAAAGTAAAAATATGTAAATAAGATACATCCATCTTATTCAAGTAATGAAAAGTTTTCATAAAGTGTTCATTACTTTCTCCTGGAAAACCAACGATAACATCTGCTCCTATGCAGGCTTCTGGAATAAAAGATTTAATTTTCTCGACCTTTTCTGCATAAAGTTCTCGTAGATATCTTCGACGCATATTACGAAGAATATTGTTACTTCCTGATTGAAAAGGGATATGAAAATGAGGAACAAATTTTTTGCTTTTTGCAACTAAACGGATGATTTCATCACTCAACAAATTAGGTTCTATAGAAGAAATCCGAAATCGTCTGATTTGTTCTACTTTATCTAAAGATTCCATAAGTTCAAAAAATGTATGAGTAGGTTTTTTATTTTCAAATTTTCCGTAGTCTCCTACATTTATTCCCGTTAAAATAATTTCCTTAACCCCGCTTTTAGCAATTTCTTTTGCATTTTTTAATATATTCTGCATTCTATCAGAACGAGATTTACCGCGAGTTAATGGAATGGAACAGTAACTACATGGAAAGTCACAACCCTCTTGGATTTTTAAAAAAGCCCTAGTTCTATCTCCTCTGGAATAAGAATCAACGTATAAATCGACATATTCAATATCACAGGAATATACTTCCCCTACATCTTTCTTAGAAAGATCTTGTAAATAATCTTTTATTTTAAATTTTTCTTCTGCTCCTAAAACTAAATCAACACCTTCTATATATGCAAGTTCTTGAGAGTGAACTTGAGCATAACAGCCTATAGCAATAATAAAAGCTTTAGAATTTTTTTTCAAGGCAATACTAATCACTGTACGAAATTCTTTATCTGCATTTTTAGTTACTGAGCATGTATTAATAATATAAATATCAGCAGATTCTTTAAAGGAAACGCACTTATATCCTTGATTTCTAAACTCTTTTGATATGGAAGAAGTGTCTGTAAAGTTTAACTTACAGCCTAATGTATAAAAAGCAATCCGTTTGATAATAAGAAAAATAGGGAGACGTTTAAAGATTAGAAAAATAATCCTCTACTCCTTTAATAGAAGCTTTCATTCCTTTTTTTCCTTTTTTCCAATTTGCAGGACAAACCTCACCATTATTTTCAAAATACTGTAAAGCATCTACTATGCGTATGGCTTCATATACACTCCTACCTAATGGGAAATCATTGATTAATTGATGACGAATTATCCCTTTTTTATCTATAAAAAATAATCCCCGATAAGCAATTAATTCTCCACGACTTTCTAAGTCATCTTTATCATTATAAAACCATTCCCCTGCCAATATACCATAGTTATAAGATATTGTTTTATTTGTATCTGCTACAATTGGATAATTTACTCCTTTTATTCCCCCTTTGTCTTTTGAGATCTGTAGCCATTGTAAGTGAGAATATTCTGTATCTGTAGAAGCGGCAATTACCTGCACATTTCTCTTTTGAAATTCAGTTAATTCATCTTGAAAAGCATGAAGCTCCGTAGGACAAACAAAAGTAAAATCCTTTGGATAAAAAAATAGTAATACATACTTTTCATCTTTAAATTGACCAATTGTAAAATCATTTACAATTGTTCCACCATTAATAATAGCATTAGCTTTAAAATTAGGTGCTTTTTTACCAACTAAAGAAGTCATAGATTTAAATTTTTCACTAATTTAGACTGTTAATTATAATAAAAATTTTGCTACATTACTGCCTATCTCTGCAGGAGAATTTACCACATGTATCCCGCATCTTTGCAAGATTTTCATTTTTTCAAATGCCGAATCTTCTTTTCCTCCTACTATTGCGCCAGCATGACCCATAGTTCGTCCTTTTGGAGCTGTTTGTCCAGCTATAAATCCTATTACCGGTTTTTTTTTTCCATTAGAGTAGATCCAACGTGCCGCTTCTGCTTCAAGTTCTCCTCCTATTTCACCTATCATTACGATAGCATATGTCTGAGCATCTTTCATAAAAAGCTCCACTACTTCTTGAGTCGAAATTCCAATTATTGTATCTCCCCCAATCCCAATAGCTGTAGAAATGCCATAACCCGCTTTCACTACTTGATAAGTTGCTTCGTAAGTAAGTGTTCCTGATTTTGAAATAATACCTACACATCCTTGTTTAAAAACAAAACCTGGCATAATACCTACCTTAGCTTCTTCTGAAGTTATGAGACCTGGACAATTGGGCCCGATAAGATATGTTTTTCTATTTTTTATATATTGCTTGACTTTTATCATTTCAGCTAATGGAATTCCTTCTGAAATGCAAACCACTATTTTTATCCCTACATTAGAGGCTTCCAGTATCGCATCAGAAGCAAAATATGGAGGGACAAAAATGATACTCACATTTGCACCTGTAGCTTTAATAGCTTGATGCACAGTATTAAAAACAGGTCTATTTAAATGATTATGTCCTCCTTTTTCCGGACTAACTCCACCTACTAAAATAGTACCGTAGCCTATTATTTTCTCTGAATGAAAAGTCCCTTCTCTTCCTGTAAATCCTTGGATTAGAATTCTTGATTTTTTCTCTAAGAGTATCCCCATATATTATGTCTTGTTTCTATTTATGTACAGAAAGTATACTTTTCTAAAATTAGATGCCATATTTTAAATTTAGGTTGATACTATTTTTTTATGTAAATGTAATATTTTATATCATCTATTTTTGGAAAAGATACAAATGATATTAAATGAAAAGAACTTACCAACCTTCTGATAGGAAAAAGAGAAATGTGCATGGATTTATGAAACGAATGAAAACTAAAATAGGGAGGAAAGTATTATCTAGAAGACGCACTAAAGGGCGTAAAGAACTTTCTATTAGCTTGGTTAGATACAAACGATAGAAATGATGTAGGTTCGTTTATTTTAAAGACAACGATAAAAAGTTTTAATGAGTTTGAAATGTCTCGTCCCAGGAAAATGAAGATATCTTATAATTGGCTAATTCAATATCTGAATACAGAGTTATCTGTTAAACAGATATGTGAAATGCTAACAGATAGTGGACTTGAAGTAGAGTGTTGTCAAGAAATAAACACCTTAGATAGAATTATAGAGCGGGTAATATTAGGAGAAATACGATACTTTCAAACACACCCTTATTCGGCTAATTTTAATATTTTACAGATAGATATTGGAAAAGATCATCTGTTGCAAATTATATGTAGTGATTCAAATATTTCTAAAGGAAAAAAAGTAATTATAGCTACGGTTGGGTCTGTAAAAAAAATAGAAAGAATAATAATTCATGGTATTATTTCTTATGGACTGTTATGTTCTTCTAAAGACAGAAATAAATCACCTGGAACACCAGCAAAAGACTATTGTATTGAAATAGAAATTACTCCTAATAGAATAGATACTATGAGTCATTGGGGAGTAGCAAGGGAACTTTATGCTATATTAAAATCACGAAGATATGCAGCTATCCTTCATAAACCATCTGTAGAAAACTTCCAATCAGCAGTAAATTTAAAAAATTTACTTATTTCTATCAATGATACTAAAAAATGTAAACGCTATAGTGGATGTATCATTTCAGGGGTTAAAATAGCTCCTTCTCCTCTTTGGTTACAAGATCGTCTACGATGCATTGGGCTACATCCTAATAATAATGTTATTGACATCATCAATTTTGTTATGCATGAATTCGGTCACCCCCTACATGCCTTCGATGTTGAAGATATAGATGGAAAGGAAATTCACATAAAAAATTTAATAGATTCTAGAGAACCCTTAATGATTTGCGATGCAAAAAAACCGCTTATTTTAGCAGGAATATTTTCCTGCTCAAATATTCAGGGAACAACAAAGGATATTTTTGTTGAGAGTTCTTATTTTGAAGCTGTAAGTATACGAAAAAGCGTAAAAATACAAGAAATAAACACCTATTCTTCCTTTCTTTTTGAAAGAGGGGTAGATCCTGAGCAAATACCCTTTATATTAAAAAGGGCCGCAATTCTTATTAGAGAGATTGCTGGAGGAGAGATTTATGCTCCTACTGACATTTATTCTAAACACATACCACATTTTAAAACAATTTTACGGGATAAACAAATACACTCTTTACTAGGGAAAAAGATATCTAGACAGTCAATAAAAAAAATTATCTTTTTACTAGAAATAGGGATTTTAATAGAAAAGAAGCAATCCCTCTACGTCTCTGTCCCTTCTTATCGAGTAGATGTATTTAGAGAGATAGATTTAATAGAGGAAATTTTACGTATTTATGGCCACAACCATATTAAAATACCTAGTATTTTCTATTATTCTACAAATATAGAAAATAAAACTTATCAATCGTTTGAAAATGATACTTCTACATTTTTGAATGCGCAAGGTTTTTATGAAGTAGTCAATCTTTCATTAACTAAAAAAGAGTATATTAAATTTTTAGACCCCACAGCATTATCTATATCCACAGTAAAATTGCTTAATCCCTTTAGCAAAGAAATCGCAGTTATGCGAGAAAGTTTATTATTCGGACTCTTGGAAAGAATTTCTTATAATATCAATAGGAATCATTCAAAATTAAAATTTTTTGAATGGGGAAAAACCTATGAAAAAATAGAAAAAAAATATAATGAAAAATATAATTTAGGACTAATTATTAGTGGAAAAGATCATAAAGATCATTGGTTATATACGACTGGGATGTTTTCTTTTTTTTACTTTAAAGGTGTAATAGAAGGAATATTAAAAAAATATGGACTAAGAAATATTCAGCAGAAAATTAAGGAAGATGTATTATTTGAACATGCTCTTTGGTTCTATCAGAACAATGATCCAATTGCCAGAATGGGACGCATAAAAAATAAAGTAATAGAATCTTTTGATATAAAACAAGATGTCTTTTATGCCGAAATATACTGTTCAATTGTTTTTAAAAAGATACAAGATTATTCTATTCGTTTTGAGCCAATATCTCAATTCCCTGGAACGCGTAGAGATCTAGCTATATTACTTGATAAGTGCATCTCTTTTGAAGAAATTTATCAAAAAATTAAATCTACAAGAGGAGAAATTATTAAAGATATTCAGCTTTTTGATGTGTATGAGGGGAAGAATTTGCAGAGAGATACAAAATCATACGCATTAAGTTTTTATCTAGAGGATCGTAATAAAACCCTTACCGAGGAAGAAATAGTAAAAACTATGAATAATATTCAAAAGACACTTAGTAAAAATCTAGGAGTATATATACGAAAATAGATGGGGCACCGCTTATTTAAAACGAAAGAACAACGAATTTACTATCATAATGTACTTAGATTTAAAAAGGGTTATCGTCGGAGGTTTGCGTATTTGAGTTTATTTTAGAAATGGTCTGGATTAATTAAAATCCGCATCCGAGCAACGATTTATTAAACCTACCAAATATCATCAATCACGTTTTCAATATAGCAGATCTCCAAAACCTGCACCTATAACTTTTTTCTAGTGCTTTCTGGAATATATGATAAAAAATGATTACATCATTCCACCCATGCCACCTCCAGGCATATTAGATGAAGTATTTGTAGGTTCTTCTTTTTTAATTTCAGAAACTACACATTCAGTTGTAAGTAACATTCCAGCAACTGATGCTGCATTCTCAATAGCAACACGAGTAACTTTAGTTGGATCTATGATCCCGGCTGATATCATATTTTTGTATTCCCCTTCTTTAGCATCATACCCATAGTCATATTTACCTTCTGCTACTTTTGATACAATCACTGAACCCTCTTCACCAGAATTTTCTACAATTTGACGTAGAGGCTCTTCTAAAGATCTGCGCACAATTTGAATACCTGTGTTTTGATCTGAGTTATACCCTCTTACTTCTTGTAATGCCATTATACTCCTCACTAAAGCTACACCTCCACCAGATACTATTCCTTCTTCAACTGCAGCACGAGTTGCATGCAATGCATCGTCTACACGATCTTTCTTCTCTTTCATCTCTACTTCTGAAGCAGCACCTACATATAATACTGCCACTCCACCTGCTAACTTAGCTAATCGCTCTTGTAGCTTTTCTTTATCGTATTCAGAAGTCGTATTATCTATTTGAGATTTTATCTGATTTACACGTGCTTTTATATGTTTTTTATCTCCAAACCCATTTACTATGGTCGTATTATCTTTATCAATGCTAACTCTTTCAGCTTTTCCCAAAATATGAATTGATGCATCTTCCAATTTTGTTCCAGTTTCTTCAGAAATTACTGTTCCTCCTGTCAAAATAGCAATATCTTCTAGCATTGCTTTTCTTCTATCTCCAAACCCTGGAGCTTTTACCGCAGCAACTTTTAATGATCCTCGTATTTTATTAACAACCAAAGTAGCTAATGCCTCTCCATCAACCTCCTCAGAAATTATTAATAATGGCTTTCCAGATTGAGCTACTGGCTCAAGAATTGGAAGCAAGTCTTTCATTACAGAAATCTTTTTCTCACATAATAAAATATAAGGATTATCTAGCTCAGTGATCATTTTATCTGTATTTGTTACAAAGTAAGGTGATTGAAATCCTCTATCAAACTGCATTCCCTCTACTACATCCACATATGTTTCGGTACTTTTTGCTTCTTCCACTGTAATAACTCCTTCTTTACCTACCTTACCAAAAGCCTCTGCAATAAGTTTTCCTGTTACTCTATCATTGTTAGCTGATATCGAAGCTACCTGTTCAATCTTTTCACTTCCTACTTCTACTTCCTGAGATTGTTTTTTAAGATCAGAAACCACAATTTCTACAGCTTTCTCTATACCTCTTTTGAGGTCCATAGGATTAGCTCCAGCAGCTACATTTTTAAGTCCCTCTCTTACTATAGCTTGCGCTAACACGGTTGCAGTTGTCGTTCCATCTCCAGCTACATCATTAGTTTTAGAAGCTACTTCTTTTACCATCTGTGCCCCTAGATTTTCTATAGAATCCTCAAGTTCAATCTCTTTAGCTACAGAGACTCCATCTTTAGTAACATGGGGGGCTCCGAAAGATTTCTGCAGAACTACATTGCGCCCCTTAGGTCCTAATGTAATTCTTACGGCATTGGCGAGTGCATCTACACCTTTTTTTAGTTTATCTCTTGCTTCTATATCAAATTTAATATCCTTTGCCATATTTTTTATTTTATTATAGCTAATAAATCAGATTCTCGCATTATCATATATTCTTCTCCTTCATATTTAAGTTCTGTTCCTGAATATTTTCCATATAGAACTTTATCACCTGTTTTTACATTCATTGGTTCATTTTTTTTTCCAATACCTACTGCTACTACTTTTCCTTGTTGAGGTTTTTCTTTAGCTGTATCTGGTATAATTATTCCAGATACAGTTTTACTTTCTACTGTATCAGGCTTTATTAAAACTCTATCAGATAGCGGATTTATGTTCATAATTTTATGATTTAAAATTAACTACCTCATATAATAAAATGCCATTCGTTTTGGCAAGACAAAATAATTTATGAGCCATGATAATTTGTCATAATATTTTGTTATACATTTTCCTTTAGAATCCATACTGTTTTATTTTTCTATAAAGAGTTCGCTCAGAAATCCCTAATTCCCTAGCAGCTATCTTACGTTTTCCATCATTACGATTTAGAACTTTACGAATACATTCTATTTCTTTTTCTTGTAAAGATTCAGAAGATGTTATTGGTTTATGAGATTCTGTAACATCCAATTCATTCCGCGTAAAATGATAAAGTGTTTTTCTCCCAGAAAAATGCATTAGCTCCATATCCATAATCAATGATTTTATTTCGTTAAGATCCTTACGCAAATCAAATAATATTTTATATAGTAAATCACATTCAGTTCTAAAGTCTTTTTTTAGAAAGGAGTCTGATGTAAAAGGGGAGAAAGAAGGAAGAGATTCTTTAATTAGACTAAGTGAAATTTCACGATGTTTCTCTACAACAGAGAGTTGCTCTGTAAAATTACGTAATTGTCGTACATTACCAGGCCAATGATAATTTTCTATATATGACATTGCTTTTTTACATAATTTTATCGGAGGCATACTGTATTTTTCAGCAAAAAATTGGGAAAAATTTCTAAATAACAATCCAATATCACTTTTTCGGTAACGTAAGGATGGAATGTCTATTTGCACCGTATTGAGTCTATAATAAAGATCCTTCCTAAACAAATTCTTTTGAATAGAATCCAGAATATTTGCGTTAGTAGCGGCAACAATTCGAACATCTGTCTTTTGTGTTTGTGAGCTTCCTACTTTAAAAAATTCTCCAGATTCTAAAACACGTAAAAGTCTGACTTGAGTTGTTAAAGGCAATTCTCCTACTTCATCTAAAAAAATAGTTCCTTTATCTGCCACTTCAAAATAACCTTTGCGTTCTCCAGTAGCTCCTGTAAAAGCTCCTTTTTCATGACCAAATAACTCACTATCAATGGTGCCATCAGGTATTGCACCGCAATTTACAGCAATATAAGAACGATGTTTTCTTGGAGATAAATGATGTATTATTTTAGGGATACATTCTTTTCCCACTCCACTTTCACCGAGAACTAACACACTAATCTCAGTAGGAGCTACCTGCATAGCTTTTTCAAGGGCACTATTCAAACTTACATCATTCCCAATAATTCTAAATCTTTGTTTAATATTTTGAATGTTTTCCATTATAAAATTTTAAACAATTTCAAGACAATGTCCAATTAGTGTAGCTGCAGCAGTTGTTTTTACACGCACTTTTACAAAATCTCCCTTATTATAAAATCCTTTAGGGAAAACAACTACTGCATTCTGAGAGGTTCTTCCATACCAAAACATTTTACTTTTTCTAGATTCTCCTTCAATTAAAACTTCTTGAATTTTTCCTATCTGAGCCTGCATACATTCAGCAGAATGCTTTTTTTGCAAAAAAATAATCTCTTGTAATCTTCTTCTTTTAACTTCTTTAGGAACATCATCAAATAAACTATTTGATGCCTGTGTCCCTGTTCTCTCAGAATATATAAACATATAACCAAAATCATAACGCACATATTCCATTAAACTTAGCGTTTGTCTATGATCTTCTTCAAACTCTCCACAAAAACCTGCAATTATATCGTGAGAAATGGCACAATCAGGAATTATTTTACGGATTTTTCTTATCAAAGAGAAATATTTTTCACTACTATATCTACGATTCATCAGCTCAAGAACTCTAGTGCTCCCAGATTGAAAGGGTAAATGAATATTCTTACAAACATTAGGATAACGGTCAATTACTTTTATGACATTAATAGATATATCATAAGGATTAGAAGTAGAGAAACGAATACGCATTTTTGGAGCAGAACGAGCTACTAATTCAAGCAAGTCTGCAAAACTTAAATAAGTTGCCTTTTGAAGAGGAGAGGCCTTTGAAAAGTCTTTTTTCATTCCCCCTCCAAACCAAAGATAAGAATCTACGTTTTGTCCTAACAAAGTTACTTCCTTATAACCTTGGCTCCATAGATTTAGGCATTCTTTTACAATTGTAAAAGGATCTCTACTCCGTTCTCTTCCTCTTGTAAATGGTACAACACAGAAGCTACACATATTATCACATCCTCTAGTAACGCTAATGAATCCTGTTATATTATGTACGAGACGTACTGGATTAACGTCTGCATAAGTTTCTTTTTTAGTTAGGAGAACATTAATAGAACTTTTCCCATCTTCTATTCTGCTAATTAACATTGGAAGATCCCGATAAGCATCAGGCCCTACTACTAAATCTACAATTTTTTCTTCTTCCAGCCATACATTCTTAAGGCGCTCCGCCATGCATCCTAAAATCCCAATAATGATGGAAGGTTTCTTTTTTTTTATGTATTGAAATTCTATCAACCGCTTCCTAATATTCATCTCAGCTCTTTCACGAATAGAACAAGTATTTAATAAAATTAAATCAGCATCATACATTTTAGAAAATGTAATAAACCCTTCCTCAGCTAAAATAGAAGAAACTATCTCGCTATCAGAGAAATTCATTTGGCAACCGTAACTTTCTATATATAATTTTCGTTCCTTTTTTAAAAAATAAATCATATACGATATTAGTATGAGGGGCGTTATGAAGTTTCTTCGTATCCAGAAAGAGACTCGAACTCTTAGATAACAGAATTTTAAGTCCTGCGTGTCTACCAATTCCACCACCTGGACGAACCAGAGAGCGAGAAACGAGGCTCGAACTCGTGGCCTTTACCATGGCAAGGTAACGCTCTAAACCAACTGAGCTACTCTCGCATCTTCATACACTTAACTTTGGCTTCCATTTCTTGCGCTATTTTTAGGACAGCAGAAGGCATATTTGCTATTTTTGCTACATGAAGACCTAAACTTTTCGTACTCTCTCCAGCAACTAACTTATGCATAAAAATCACATTATCATCTATTTCCCGTACAGAAACATTAAAATTTTTTATTCTTTTAAAAAAATTTGCCATTTTATGGAGTTCATGATAATGAGTCGCAAAGAGAGTTTTTGGTCTCTTTGTATTCTCATGAATATATTCTGCTACAGCCCATGCAATAGCAAAACCATCTTCAGTGCTCGTCCCACGACCTATTTCATCTAATATTATAAGACTTCTCTTTGACATATTATTAAGAATACTTGCCGTTTCATTCATCTCTACCATAAACGTCGACTCCCCTAACGAAATATTATCAAAAGCACCAACCCTACTAAAAATTTTATCAAAATATCCAATATTAACATATTGAGCAGGGACAAAACTACCAATGTGGGCCATTAATACAATTAGAGCAGTTTGTCTTAAAAATGCAGATTTTCCTGCCATATTAGGACCAGTAATCATAAGAATTTGGGATGATACATTATTCATAAATAAGTCATTAGCAATGTAATTTGTCTCAAGGCTTTTTTCAATTACCGGATGGCGCCCATCTTTAATATAAAGATTCATACTTTTATTAATAAAAGGACGTACATAATTATTATTATATGCATTTTTCGCAAATGAAAATATTACATCTAAATGTGCGATGAGCTTAGATCCTTTTTGCAAATCTATAATAGATTTGCCTACAAAACGAACTAAGTTCTGAAATAAATAACTTTCAATAGAAATAATTTTATCTTCAGCTCCTAAAATTTTAATTTCATGGTCTTTAAGTTCTTCAGTGATATATCTTTCAGAATTGACTAAAGTTTGCTTACGAATCCAATCTTTTGGCACTTTATCTTTATAAGAATTACGAATTTCTATATAAAACCCAAAAACATTATTAAATGAAATTTTTAAAGGAATACCTGTTCTTTTCCTCTCACGTTGGCAAATAAGTTCTAAATTTTTTTTTACAGAAGAAACAAAAGCACGTAATTCATCTAGTTCTCTAGAAAATCCTGGAGCAATTACGTTTCCTTTGCCAAGATTATGTGCAGGATCTGCATGTAATGTTTTACGAATATGATTATATAATGGGTTGAAATCAGGAAATTTATTAGAGTAAAAATTTAATTTATCTTCGAAAGAAGAGGCTAATAGTTTCTTAATTCTTTCCATTCCATAAAGATAATGAGAAAGATTCAAAAGTTCTCTTGGAGTTATCTTCTCTAAAAGAACTTTTGAAGTTAGACGCTCTATATCCCCTAACGATCGTAACAATTCAGTGAGTTGAAGATCAAAATTACTTCGTAGTAGAGCGTCAATTAAGTTATAACGAGCATATATGGTAGAAAGATTTTTAATAGGCATAATAATCCACCGTTTTAATAGTCTTGCCCCCATGACTGTTAAAGTGCTGTCTAAAACCTCCAAAAGAGATCGCCCATTCCGATCATTGGGCTCTAAAATTTCAAGACTTTTGATAGTAAAGTCATCCATCCAAACATATTTATCAGGGTCAATTCTACGAATTGAAGAAATATGTCTAATATTATAATTCTGACAATAATCTAGATAATTAAATATTACACCAGCTGCTATAATTGCATAATTAAGATTTTCTACGCCAAACCCTTTAAGAGAAAGTGTTTGAAAATGCCTGGTAAGTTTTTCATAAGCGTCTTCATATTGAAATCCCCAATCATCCATCGGATAAGAAAAAAAGTTGTTATCCAGAAATTCTTCAAATTTATCTTTCTTTTTCTTTTGATAAATTATTTCACTTGGAGAAAACTTATTTATAAGTTCTTTAACATAAGAATTTTTTTCCTCAGCAACTAGGAATTCGCCAGTGGAAATATCTAGAAATGCTACTCCTGATTTATCTTTTTCAAAGTGAAGTGCAGCTAAAAAATTATTTGATTTTGCTTGCAATATCTGCTCATTAAATGTTACTCCAGGTGTAACTAAATTGGTAATTCCTCTTTTTATAATTCCTTTTCCCTTTGTTTTAGTATCTTCCAATTGATCACAAATAGCTACACGAAAACCTGCTTTTACAAGTTTAGGCAAATAATTATTAATTGCATGATGTGGAAATCCTGAAAGTTTTGTATCTGCCCGAGTAGTTAATATTATATTTAAAGTATCTGAACATTTTACCGCATCGTCTTCAAACGATTCATAAAAATCACCTACTCGAAACAATAATAATGCATCCGGATAATGTGATTTTATTTGATGATATTGTTTCATCAATGGTGTCCTTTGTAATTTCACTTTTTAAATTTATTATCTATAATATTTTCATCAATTTCTAGGCTCCCTTGGAAGTTTTCTATATAAAATAAAAAATCATTAAATATTTTCTCACACATGTTTCTTAAACCTCTTGCACCTAACCCAGTTAGTAGAGCTATTTCTACTATTTTACGAATCGCCTTATCTGTGATCTTTAAGTGAACATCGTTCATTGCAAAAAGTTTTTGATATTGTTTTATTAGCGCATTTTTTGGTTCTATCATTATCCTATAGAGAGAATTTTCATCAAGAGAATTCATATAGGTTATGATAGGGAATCTTCCAATAAGCTCTGGAATAAGACCAAAGGATCGCAAATCTGCTGGTGTTGTATACTGTAAAAGATCACTCCCATAATAATTTGCTACTTGGATACAATTTTTATAACCTATCGATGAGAATCTATTATTTAGACGCTTTTTAATAATATTTTCCAATCCATTAAAGGCACCTCCTGCAATAAATAAAATATTGTGTGTCTTAATAGAAATCATTTTTTGATCTGGATGTTTCCGGCCTCCTTGTGGAGGAACATTAACAACAGAACCTTCAATAATTTTTAGGAGCGCTTGCTGTACTCCTTCACCAGAAACATCTCTAGTTATGGAGGGATGATCACTTTTACGAGAAATTTTATCTATCTCATCAATAAATACAATGCCTCTCTCAGCAGAAGCTACATCATAATTAGCTGCTAATAGCAAACGTGTTAATATGCTTTCTACATCTTCTCCTACATAACCTGCTTCTGTTAGTATCGTAGCATCAACTATCGTAAATGGGACATTTAAAAACCTAGATATACTCCATCCTAATAGAGTTTTTCCTGTTCCTGTCTTTCCTAAAAGGAGAATATTTGATTTGTCTATTTCTAGAGATGCAGCCAATCTTTTATAATGATTGTGTACTGCCACTGATAAAATTTTTTTAGCCTCTTCTTGTCCAATCACATACCTATCTATAAAAGACTTAAGCTCTTTAGGACTTCTAAAGTAAGTCTCTTCTCTTCTTTTTACCACGTATGCTTGATATCTTTTACCACAAATCAAATTAAAAATCTTTCTTTTTATAAGTTGGAACAAGAACTTCATCAAGCATTCCGTAATCTTTAGCTTCACTAGAAGTCATCCAATAGTCTCTATCAGAATCTTCTTCTACTTTAGAAAAAGTTTGACCAGAATGATGAACTATTATCTCGTAAAGCTCTCTTTTTAGCTTTCCAATCTCTCTTGCTGTAATTTCAATATCAGATGCTTGACCACTTGTTCCTCCCAAAGGTTGATGAATCATTATTCTAGAATGTTTTAATCCTGATCGTTTCCCTTTCGTTCCTGCACATAATAAGATGGCAGCCATAGAGGCAGCTAATCCTGTGCAAATAGTAGCCACATCTGGCTTCAATATTTGCATTGTATCGTAAATGCCTAAGCCAGCATAAACACTACCCCCAGTTGAATTTATATAGATTTGTATCTCTTTGAAAGAATCAAGCGATTGTAAAAATAAAAGCTGGGCCTGAATAATATTTGCTACTTGGTCATCAATAGTTGTTCCAAGAAATATAATACGATCCATCATCAAACGAGAGAAAACGTCCATTTGAGCTACATTAAACTTCCGTTCTTCTACAATATAGGGTGTCATAGAGGTAATATATTGATCAAGTGTAATACTATTGATGCTGCGATCCTTAATTGCGAATTTTCTGAATTCTTCTTTCATTATTTACAACTTCTATATTTTATAGGATTAAACGAATCTTTTTTTTAAAGGTATAAAGGAATATTTTATTTTTCTTTTTATAATATTCGAAAAAAATAGAATCTCCCTTTCGAATATTATCATGAATAATTTTCTCAGAAATTAAGTCTTCAACTAATTTTTGTAAAGCTAATTTTAAAGGACGAGCTCCATGATTTTTATCATACCCTTTATCTGCAATAAATGTTTTAGCTTTTTTTGAAATATGTAAAATATACCCTAATTCAAACATTCTGTTGATGATTTTATCTACTTCTAAATCAAGAATCATACATAGATCACTTCGCTTTAGTGGATTAAAAATAATAATATCATCAATTCTGTTAATAAATTCTGGAGAAAATACTTCTTTTAATCTGGTTTTTATAAAATGATTAAGATAATGCTCTGTATGGTTTTTATCATAAGACGTTGAAAATCCTATACCTTTACCAAAGTCTATAAATTCACGTGTTCCTATATTTGAAGTAAATATAATGATAGTATTTCTAAAATCAATTCGTTTACCGTAGCTATCTGTGATATTACCATCATCCATAATTTGCAACAAAAGATTAAATATATCTGGATGTGCCTTCTCTAACTCATCTAGAAGAATCACTGAATAAGGTCTCCGTAATACGGCTTCGGTAAGTTGACCACCTTCTTCATATCCAACATATCCAGGGGGAGCTCCAATTAATCTAGAAACAGAATTTTTTTCCATATACTCGCTCATATCAATTCTTATCAAAGCATCTTCACTATAAAAAAATTCTTGAGCAATAATCTTTGCTAATTGAGTTTTTCCTACGCCAGTTTGTCCCAAAAAAATAAAAATGCCAATGGGGCGATATGGGTCTTTTAGTCCTGTTTTATTTCTTTGTATTGCCCTAATAGTTTTTTCTACTGCTTCATCTTGCCCTATTAAACGGTTTTTTATAAGCTCATACATATTAATGAGTTTTTTCATTTCTGACTTTATTATGCTTCCTACCGGAACCCCACTCATCATAGAAACAACTTGAGCAACATTCTTTTCATTAACCATCCGACTATTATATTTATAGGTTTTTTCCCAGTTTACCTTTGCTTTTACAAGCTCTTTTTCTATTTTTTTTTCCTTTTTTCTTAATAGGACTGCCTCTTCATAATTGTTATTTCTAATCATTTTATATTTTTTATCTCTAATGCACTTAATTTTCTTTTCAATTAAGTATAGTTCGTTAGAACCCTTTATATTTATCAAATGAACTAGAGAACCTGCTTCATCGAGAGCATCTATCGCCTTATCTGGTAAATATCTATCTGAAATGTATCGGATAGTAAGATTTACACATGCTTCAATAGCTTTATTTGTATAAATAACATTGTGATGTTTTTCATATTGAGTCTTTATACGATTAAGAATCACTATAGTTTCTTCTGAAGAAGTAGGGTCTATAATAATTTTTTGAAACCGACGAGACAAAGCCCCATCGCGCTCTATATATTCTCTATATTCATCTAAAGTGGTAGCTCCTATACACTGTATTTCTCCTTTAGCTAGAGCAGGTTTAAAAATGTTAGAGGCATCTAAAGATCCTTGTGCTCCACCTGCTCCGATTATCATATGGATCTCGTCAATAAATAGTATGATCTCTTTATTTTTCAATAATTCATTCATACATGCTTTAATTCGCTCTTCAAATTGTCCTCTGAATTTTGTACCAGCTACTAAACTTGTAATATCTAGCATAAATATTTTTCTTTGAAAGAGAAACCTCGAAACTTTTCTGTTTACAATGCGAAGGGCCAGCCCTTCAGCAATAGCAGTTTTTCCAACACCTGGTTCACCAATAAGCAAAGGATTATTCTTCTTCATTCTGCTAAGAATTTGACAAATACGCTCTACCTCTTTTTCACGACCTACGACTTGATCAATTTTTCCTTGTAAAGCCATCAATGTAAGATCTCTACAAAAATTATTTAGTACGGGCGTACTTATAATTTTATTTTTATCAGAGGGAGAATCCTTCATACAGAAATATCCTGTTATTTTTGGGTTTTGGTAGTAATTTTGTATATTAACTTTTTGCATGAATTTGTCATAGCTAATTTTTAGCTTACTAAGAACTTTAGTAATAGGATCATTTTCATCTCGAAGGATACTTAACAATAAGTGAGCAGTATTGATAATTTTATTATTAAAAATCTTTGCTTCTAAAAAAGTTGTATTTAAAATCCGCTCGACCTGTTGAGTCATTTCAATTCTACATATTTTATTTTCCAAATTGAAATTACGTAAATTATCTTTAATATCTAGATTTTTTTTTATTAGTTCTAATTCAACTTGCAAAAAATTAAATATTTCTATTGCTTTTCCCTCTCCCTTACGTAAAACTCCTAATACTAAATGCTCAGTACTTATTTCTCCATGTCCTAGTAAAAAAGCTTCTTTATTACTAAAAACTAAAACCTCTTTTAAAGTAAGAGAAAAATTCTTTTTCATAAGCATAAATAATACTTAAATTTCTAATTTAAAGAATTGGATGACTGTTCCAGAGCCTCATTAATTTTCTCAGCGGCCTGTTTTAAAGTTTCCACTGTAATTATCTTTAAACCTATTTCATCTATCATTTTTTTAGCTTTCTTATCATTAGTTCCCTGAAATCGAACTACGACTGGTACAGTGATCCTTAATTCATCCTGATAAGCTACGATTATCCCTTTAGCTACAAGATCACATCGTACAATTCCTCCAAAGATATTTATAAATATAGCTGAAACATTTTCATCATTAATAAGGAGTCTTATAGCTTTTGCAACACTGGATGAATCAGCAATACCTCCAATGTCTAAAAAATTTGCTGGCCTCCCACCAGAAAACTTTATAAAATCCATTGTTGCCATTGCTAGACCAGCCCCATTTACTATACATCCAACATTTCCATAAAGTTTAACTAAATTAAAACCTGCTTTTCTCGCAATAACTTCCAATGTATCTTCTTCCTCTAAATCGCGCATATACAAATAGTTTATGTGTCTATAAAATGCATTATCATCTAAAACGACTTTAGCATCAACAGCCATAATTTTATTATCAGAAGTTTTTAACAATGGATTTATTTCAACTAAAGAAGCATCCGAACCTTTATAAGCTTTATAGAGATAAGTTATAAATTCTTTAAATTGTTTACTTTCTAATCCTAAATTAAAGGCAATTTTTCTTATCTGGAATTTATGTATTCCATAGTGGGGATCTATTTCTTCTAGAAAAATTTTTTCTTGTTTATTTTTTGCAACTTCTTCTATATCTATACCTCCATTAAAAGAATAGATAATAACTGTTTTTTCTTTTGACCTATCTATTAAAATGGAAACATAATATTCTTTTGGGAACCCTCCATAGACATACTGTTCTATCAGCACCTTCCGTACTAACTTTCCTTTTTTCGAAGTTTGTAGAGTTACCAAATATATCCCTAAAATTTCAGCAGATTTTTTACTAACCTCTTCTAGAGATTTAGCAATTTTCACCCCTCCTGCTTTACCACGACCTCCAGCATGAATTTGTGCTTTTACAACCCAAATAGTAGTAAAAGTTTTTTTAGAGATTTTTTCAGCGGCAAGTACAGCTTTCTCAGGCGAATCTACTATTTCACCTACCGGAACTTCTACTCCAAAAGAATGTAATATTTTTTTACCTTGGTATTCATATAAGTTCATCATGTTTAATATAGAAAAATTATGTGACCAACTTATCATATATTCGCCTAATATAGAGGAAAGAAAACACGCTCACTCTTAATCCCTAAACCTGCGCTAATCATTATTTCATAAATACAGATATAAAAGTAAAATAAACTCTCTCTTAAAACTATAATAGAGAGTTTGGTGATAAAATGTAAGATTTTTTAAATGAGAGTTGCTGTTATAGGAGCTACTGGAATAGTAGGTAATGTAATATTAAAAATATTAGAAGATAGAAAATTCCCAGTTAAAGAATTATTAGCTGTTTCTTCTGGCTTGACAGTAGGTAAAGAAATCTTTTTTAAAGATAAAAAGCATATTCTTTTAGATTTAGAGCAAGCAATTTGTCTATTTCCTGAAATAGCCTTCTTTTCAGCAGAAGAGGAAATTTCTAAAAAATGGGCTCCAATATTTTCAAATATAGGAACAATTGTGATAGACAATTCTTCTGCTTTTAGAATGGATTCTAAAATAAAGCTTATTGTGCCTGAGATAAATGCTCATATTCTTTCCAAGAAAGATAAGATTATTGCTAATCCCAACTGTTCAACCATACAGCTTGTAATGTTTCTAAATACTCTGCATAAAAGATATAGAATAAATCGTGTAGTAATTTCTACTTATCAATCTATTACAGGCACTGGGAAAAAATCAATAGAGCAGCTTATAGCTGAGAGTCAAGGACTCTCTACAGAAAAAATTTATCCACATACTATTTTTCAAAATTCATTACCTCAATGCGATGTCTTAGAATACAAAGGATATACCAAAGAGGAATTTAAACTGATAAAGGAAACTATAAAAATTATGGACATAGAATCGATGAAGATTACTGCTACCTCGGTCCGCATTCCAATAATCGGAGGACATTCTGAAAATGTAAATATTACATTTGAAAATGACTTTAATATTGAAGAGGTAAGGAGTCTTCTAAGGAAAACTTCTGGTATAATTATTCAGGACGAACCATTAAATAATGATTATCCAATGCCAATAAATTCACACGGAAAAGATGAAGTATTTGTAGGTAGATTACGAAGAGATTTTTCTTATGAAAAGACATTAAATGCTTGGATTGTAGCAGATAATCTACGAAAGGGAGCTGCTACAAATGCAGTACAAATAGCAGAATACATAGTTGAAAATTTTAAGTACTAAGAATACTAAAGTTAAAGAGCTACTTAGACTACAAAAAAAAAAACTCTTACGTTGTAAACAACATATTATTATCGTGGAAGGCCAGAAAGAAATTCAAATGGCACTTAAAAAATATAGGCCTCATGAACTTTTCCTTTACAGAAAAATTTGTGGTTCTCTATCTTCTATCGAAAGCAAGTTCCCATTAGTTGTAGAAATACATGGAATACTTTTTCAAAAACTTGCTTACAGAAAGGAGAGTGGAGGAATTATAGCAACTTTCCACCGTCATGATCTATCAATAAAGGAACTTCAACTACCTAAAAATCCTATTCTTTTAATTTTAGTAGGTATTGAAAAACCAGGTAACTTAGGAGCAATTTTTAGAAGTTCAGAAGCTATAGGTATAGATGTTATCCTTTTATCTGAAATAAAAACAGATATTTTTCATCCAAATGTCGTTAGATCTAGCTTAGGGACTATTTTTAGTCATAATGTAGTGATTTACAAATCACCTGATCTTATTAAATGGTTAAAAAAAAACCAAATTAATATTTTAGCTACATCTATTAGAGAAAATACCATTAACCTTTATGAAATCCCCTTACAGACAGGGATTGCAATCATAGTAGGAAATGAATCTTTAGGACTATCTAATCATTGGCTCAATAACTCTGATAGACTATTAAAAATCCCTATGCATGGTGATTTAGATTCTTTAAATGTTAGTAATGCTGTGGCTGTTATTCTTTTTGAGGTCTTACGACAACGAATGGAAATATTGTAATTACAAATATAATGTTTTTTTTATTGCTTTAGATACTTTTTTTACATCAGGATACCAACTCTCTATAAGATTGGGAGCATAAGGAGCGGGAACATCTGGAACATTTATTTTTTCAATTGGAGCATCTAGATAATCAAAGGCTTGTTTCTGAACAATATAAGAAATCTCTGATGCAATAGAGCAAAATGGCCATGCCTCTTCAAGGATGACCAAACGATTAGTTTTTTTTACAGATTTAAGAATTAGCTCTTCATCAAGAGGTTTAATAGTACGTAAGTCAATAACTTCTACTTCTAATCCTTCCAGTGATAAAGTTTCAGCCGTTGATAAGGCTACTTTCATTATTTTTCCAAAGGAAACTAAGGTTGCATCTTTTCCTTCTTTTTTCACATAGGCTTCACCTATAGGTAGAGTATATTCAGTTTTAGGTATCATCATTTTATCACTATACATCTGTTCTGATTCCATAAATATTACAGGAGTATTATCTAGAATAGCTGATTTTAAAAGACCTTTTGCGTCAAAAGGATTTGAAGGAATAACGACTTTTAAACCAGGACATTTAGCGTAAAATGTTTCAAAAGCTTGAGAATGAGTAGCTCCTAGTTGTCCTGCAGATCCTGTTGGTCCTCTAAATACTATAGGTATATTCCACTGACCACCACTCATCTGTCGCATTTTTGCAGCATTATTAATGATTTGGTCTATTGCTACTAAAGAAAAGTTAAAGGTCATATACTCAATAATAGGTCTGCATCCATTCATAGCTGATCCTACACCAATTCCTGAAAACCCAAGCTCTGAAATTGGTGTATCTATAATTCTTTTAGTCCCAAATTCAGCCAACATACCTTTTGATACTTTATAAGCTCCATTATACTCAGCCACTTCTTCTCCCATTAAATATATACTTTTATCTTTTCTCATTTCTTCGCTCATTGCCTCTGAAATAGCTTGGCGAAAGGTTATTTCTTTCATATACTGAGTAAGATACTAAATAAAATTGTTGTAGGGCCCTGCTTGAACTCCCACTCTTCGGTGAGACTTCGGTGAGACTTCGGTGAGACTTCGGTGAGACTTCGGTGAGACTTCGGTGAGACTTCGGTGAGACTTCGGTGAGACTTGAACTCACACCCTTCTGATCCGTAGTCAGAGACTCTATCCAATTAAGTTACGAAGCCATAAATATAACTTGTCCTCGATAATAAAGAATCTCCTCATGCCAATAAGCATGATGATATAAATGTATCTGTTTAGTTAAAGTACAGCTAGTTAACTGAGGAAGTATAGCTTTATCATGTGTTCTTCTCTTATCTCTTTTGGACTTTGATTTTTTTCTTTTAGGATGCGGCATATTAATGAGTATTAATAAGACTTAGCAATAATAAAAAATTAAACAATAAATAAAACTATGAAAAATAAGTATATTAATAGAAGAATAAAAATATCGTAAATCAAGAAATCCCTTAGAACCTTTTTGTTTAAACAAATTGTATCCATAGAGCACAATGGATAACTTTTACATACATTTCATTCATCCTAAATAGATGAAAGTTATCAAATTTGGAGGAACCTCTGTTGGCGAGGTTCATGCTATAAAACAAATATGCTACATTCTTAGAGATAAAAAAAAGGAAAAGGATCGTTATGCAATAATAATTTCAGCTATTGGAGGTATTACTGATAAATTAGTTAAATGTGCTCAATATGCTTATAAAAAAAATAATAAATATCATCTAATCCTTGAGGAAATTGAAATTAAACATTTAGATATAATACGAGAATTATTTCATCAATATAGCCTGATCAGCCGTATAATTCTATATATAAATTCTTTAGAAAAATTATATGATAGTATTTTTTCTCAAAAATATTTCTCAAAAATGTCACTAGATAGAATAATGAATTTTGGAGAAATGGTATGTTCTTTATTAATAAGTGAAAAACTAAAAGAAAGTGGTTATCTTAATACATGGAAAGATAGTAGAGCATTAATTGTAACTGAGAATCAACAAGTAAATTTAACAAAAAGTTATATAAAAATAAAATCTTTCTTTATCAAAGATAATACGCCTTATATTATTCTACCAGGATTTATTGCTTCTGAAACTGAAATAGAAATAGAAGCAGCTACATTAGGTAGAGGTGGTTCAGATTATAGTGCATCTATTTTTTCTGCTGCGCTTCAAGCAGATTTATTAGAAATATGGACTGACGTTAGTGGAATAATGACAGCACCCCCTAAATTTGTATTTAAATCTTTTCCACTGGAAAAGATTTCTTATATAGAAGCTATAGAACTTTCCAATTTTGGGGCGAAGGTACTTTTCCCTCCTACGCTTGCACCTTCCATGAGAAAGAATATTCCTATTATGATTAAGAATACTTTTTCTCCATTAGAAATTGGGACCCTTATATTTGCTGACTTCAAAGGTAAAGGCCCAGGAATAACAGGGATAACAGGGATAACAGGGATAACAGGGATAACAGGGATAACAGGGATAACAGGGATAACAGGGATAACAGGGATAACAGGGATAACAGGGATAACAGGGATAACAG
>Ga0268245_10000037_pt1 | contig 17693 bp, 10 predicted proteins | sample AgamicMgMae_FD_200252 | JGI IMG/M metagenome (GOLD analysis project Ga0268245, IMG submission 200252) | Agave microbial communities from Guanajuato, Mexico - Mg.Ma.e (v2) (version 2) | ecosystem: Host-associated > Plants > Phyllosphere > Phylloplane/Leaf | place: Guanajuato, Mexico | collected...
GGTGGAGGGAAAGTCCGAATTCTCGGAGCCAGAAGCGGGAGGTTTTGTTTGGCCCGGTCCGGAGGGGAGTTTTAGCGTGGGCCGTTAGTGAGATGGTCCGACCATCGACAGATCCCTCTACCGATCATCAGTGATCCAATGCGAACGATATATCAAACCACCGGAGTTCTCTCCAGATGCATGCGACTCATTCAGGCATCATAAGGGTATTCCTGCATATACCCAACCCCCACCTTGCAGCTTTGTTTTCCAACCTACATCCACCCCCCAAGGTCCGACGAGCTTCGAAGTGCACGTTTTGGTGCATCGTCGCCATCGTGACCATCTTCCGCGTTGTCGCCCTCCGCTGTCTCACGTGACATCGCCTCGTCGCATTCATTCCCGTGACACTTTGATCGTGGAATCGCAAATCGTGAACCGCCGCGGAAACGTTGGATGAGTCAGCACCATTTACCCCACATCGCCGATCGACCCGCTCGATCGAAGCAAGCGGTGGGGATCCCGTGACCTGCATATCCAAAAGGGAAATGCTCGGCGTTACCTCCGACGTGTGCACACAATCGCCAGAGCTCGGACCGGTCCAGACTCGCGGCTTGTCAGTAACGATTGTGATCATGTCCCGTTCTTCCCGAATGCGCCGTCCAACGTCCTCTGACCCCGCTCCCTCCTCTTGCTCGTCGGGGTCAAGGGACTCGTTTGCGACGCCTTTCTCTTCGCGCTGCTCTTCGGCGTTGCAGCCTCCGCGTCTTCCGCCCGCATCAACCCACCCGGACCTCCCATCGCGCCCGCGGTAGGACCCTCGGCATCGTCGGGGAAGAACTGCTTCCAGCTCCCGTCCAGCACGCGCGCATCGTCGCCGTACAACCCGACCTCGTACGCGTTCTTCATGCCCTTGAGACAGATGTCCCGCTGTTGGTTGAAGTCGAACATCGGCTTCGGGTAGACGCTGAGCCCACCGCTTTCGATCTCCGTCCCATCCCCTCGGATCAACACGCCGGCTTGCTTCTGGTCTGGCAGTGGCGCTTTGTGCGGTTCGTAGATGTATTTCTTGTTCATATTCCTCAGCTCGGGCACAAACTTCCGCACGTAATCGCCGTTGGCGTCCCATCTGCGCACTCGTAAGTTAATCTAATCAGCAGGATACCGTTGTGTACTCACTTCTTCGGAAACGCGATCGGGGAATAACACCGATAGAACTGGCTGAAGAAGGCGGTGCAAGACAACCATTGCCAATTGCCGATGTTGCACGCCGCTTCGTGGTCGACGAGCAGTTCTTCAAACACCTCCGCCCCACGCTCCCAGCTGATGTAACATCCACCCCGGGTCAGGAAGCAGGCGACCGCATGCCGCGCGAGGTGGTGAATCCATCCTTCCTGCTTGAGCTGGCGCATGATGGCGTCGATCCACGGAAATCCAGTCCGACCCTCCCTCCAGCGCTGGAACTCCTTCTCCTTTACCTCGTCATCGACCTCGTACTCTCCCGTCACCAGTCCATTGCTCACGTCGACCTTACTCTGTAAATGCCACGGCACGAACCGGCAGTGACTGTTCTTGTACGTCTGCCCAAAGCTATACCCCAACGCGGCTTGAGCGGCGAAGTACATGTCTCGGAACAACAGCTGTCCCGTGAGACTGGTGGGTGGCTCCGAGACGGGTCGCTTGGCCTTCTTGCGCCTTTCCACCACGTCGAGAGCCTGGTAGTAGAACCAGCGGCAGCTCAACGCACCGAAATGCAGGTACGGCGATGTCAGACACGTCGACTGCGGCTCGAAAGCGGCGGGGGACGTCTTGGGTTTCTCGAATGTGCCGGTGTACTCTTCGTCCGACAAGATCTTGCCAAGCTTCCCCAGCACGACCGTCTCGCCGCCGCGGATTGATGTCGTCGCGGCAGGAAACCCGAGCTCTTCTAGCGTTGGGGGAGCATAGTCATGGTGAGGTCCGGCAATGCCTGAAGTGTACGATCCTTCATCCGTCGTGCGATACTTTTCGTTGTAATCAGGCTTGGTGTTTGGCTGCGTCTGTTCAATCTCGTCGATGGCCATATCACCAGGATCGGGTAGATGTTTGGGTGCCTCGATCGGACGCGGGATATCCCCCACCCTGGCACCGGCAGACTGCAACTGATGCAGACTCATCGTCGGCTTCCCGCCGTTCGCCTTGACCACCTCATCACTGTCCCACAATGTCCGGCCGGGTCTGGTAATCACCTGCACCCCGGCCTCACGTGCGATCTCGGCGATCCGTCCATCCCTCTCCTTTCCGTACGCGTCTGTATCCTTCTCGAACACCAAATGCGTGATCTCCCATCGCGCGAACAGCTTCGGGAGCAACGTCACGGCGGGTTCGCGCAGGACGAATAATCTGCTCTTGGGGTTGAGCGTCGTGATCGATTTCGATACATCGTTAATGCAGTCGAGGAGGAACTGCCACCGATTGACGCCGACGCGAGCTTGGTAGACGTAATGACTGTCCCAGCACCAGATCGGGTACAGGACTTCGGGCTTGAGTTGGATGGCGGCGGCGAGCGCGGGAGAGTCGTGGAGGCGGAGGTCGGTGCGGAACCAGTAGATGACACGGGGGGTGGGCATATTATCATGAAGAAGGAGGATGAAAAGCAGACACGCGAGCAATTGGGTGGACCTTGGACACATGCAGGTGCTCGTTCCGTCCCTGCGTCGCTCATCAACAATCCGCCACGGATCTTGAAATGCTGGGGAAGATCTCTGGGCAACGTCTGTGCGGGTGGCGCCGTTGATGAAGTATCGCGACTCTTCATCATACGGAAGTCATATCACTCGCTGTATACCTACCTAGGTAAGATGGACGATGCTGCGGTCGTTGAGGACGGGACGGGCTGGAAGCGTGATGCGAATCCCGCGGTCAATCGAATCACATCCACACCGAGAGCGTTCCGGCCGACTGTTGGTGTGCTTTCCCATCCCTTGCATACGAGCAGGATACGCCTGCAGTGCATCCCGCTCCCTCGGTAGAAGAGATCCGGCGGGGGAGAGTCGACATGTATGGATGGCATTCGAGCATTCGTAGAGGCTGGAAGCCAGCATGGCGATACTCTCGGAATCACATGCAAATCCAGTCCACGTGATGTCGTGTCGCGACGTGAGGAAGCAAACGGTTCATGTGAATGTCGTGTAACCTGGCACGTGCCTGCCTCGTCACTTTCTCGTACTCTCCCATCAACATCACCGAACATCTTCAACATTTGCCACCTTCATCTCACCGACGACTACCAAAGCAATGCCGGTGCCAACATCACGCATCGAGCGCTTCATCAGCCTCATCGGCGGCGAAGAGAACCTTCCGCCGAAACTCCCTGCGTCGACAACATCACCAGATCTCACCACCAACAAACCCAGCAGCTTGCCAACCGATGAGCATGTCACCGCACAAGAACATACGCCAGCTGAGGTGGTCAGTCCACCGCATGTGAAAGTCGAGAAGGAAGTCGCGTCAACACCTCCAGCTCACTCTCACATCATTCATGAACCACCCGCAAACGACGACGACGTCGACCTGTCCTGGGATCCTCGATTGGGCGAGTCAGCTCCATACGGCGTTGACTTCACTCCTTTCGGCGCCGTCACCAAATACTGCTACAAGTTCGTCCGAAGGGAATTGCAGCAGCCTCTCGCGACGGCCTTCTTCGACGCCGGCAAGATTTTCGCACGTGATTGGGATCTGTGTGTCAGCATTCATTGGCGGATGAACGACACGCGACTGACATCTTCAGATATTTCATATGGTCAAGTCATTCCCACACCGCGAAGCCCGTAATCTTCATCCCAGAGCATCAACTGCAGGCCCTACTGGATGAGATCAACCAAGCCTTTCCCAAGGCCAACCTCGCAATCACCGACGACCTCCGTGAAGAGGGACTCGTCATCAACTTCGACGACGTGCCAAGTGAGCTTCGTCCTCGTTGGTTAGGTCACTCCACGTCTCGCGCACAGCACAATTTTTGGACGGAGAACCTTCCACTGCTAGACCCTATCCCTGAAAACATGGACCAAGATCGTAGCCTTGAAGCCTTCAAAGCGAAGATGGAGCTGGCCGTCGACATTGCGAAGAACAACAAAAACGCCAAGAAGAAACAGAACCAAGCGCAAGCGGTTGTGAGAAGGCAGGAGATGACAAGACAGGTGCTCCGTGCCCAACGTTACCTCGGACTCCTGCCGAAGAAGGAAGACGATCTCATCCCAGGTCTTGCTAACGTCGCCGTCACCGCCATCGATCCTGCTCATCCTACCCCGTATCCACAGGATATGGGTGCCATCTTCATCGCCATCGACGTCGAAGCGTACGAACGACCGCCCAAACCCATTACAGAAGTCGGTGTCGCCACCCTCGATACCCGCGATTTACGAGGTGAAGCTCCAGGCGCAGTAGGCCAAAACTGGCAGCAACATATCCGTGCTCGTCACTTCCGCATCCTCGAGTACAAACACCTCATTAACCAAGAATTCGTCCACGGCTGCCCCGAAGCATTCGAGTTCGGCGACAGCGAGTTCGTCCCCAAAGACACCATCGCCTCCGTCCTAGCCAGCTGCTTCCACCCACCTTTTTCCTCCAAAACCCAACCCTCCGCAAACGACGAAGAGGACAAACGCAACATCATCCTCCTCGGCCACGACATCAACCAAGACATCGCCTACCTCCACCAACTCGGCTTCAGCGTCCTCAACCGCAGCAACCTCCTCGAAACCATGGACACCACCGCCATGTTCCGCTCACACACCCGGGATCCCAACGCGCGCAGCTTGGGGAGTCTGCTGTGCCACTTCGACCTCACGGCCTGGAATTTGCACAACGCGGGCAACGACGCCGTCTACACTCTCTGGGCCATGCTGGCCATTTGCGTCAAAGACGCCGGCGAGCGCGGGGACGAAAGTGTGAAGGAACGACACGAAGACAGTCTGGCGAAGCGGATGCAAGCGGCTGTTGAGCAGGCGAAAGAGACGGCGAGAGATGGTGCGGAAGGGTGGGTCTCGCTGGGGAGTGAAGATGGGGGTGTGGCGGTTCCGCAGTCACCGGGTGATGTCGGAGGGTCGTCGAGGGAGAAGGGGAGGAAGCCTGCGTACGGGCCTTCGAAACCTCTTCCTGAGGGGTTCACTGGCTTCTACACGCCGGGCGGAGTGCCTCTGGATGTGTAAGCGGCCCTCCGGCTTCCCTCTCCCAACATGTATGATTATCCTGCGAAGGCGAAGCGCCTCAGGCATCGAAAAGCGTCTAATAGCATCCGAGCAATCAAGCTCGGCCGTATGTACAACAATACCCCATTACCAGCCCAATCTGAGCTCCCCTCAAATTTCAAACCCCTTCCACCCCTCCACCAACCCATCATTTCCCTTCGTCACCACCGACCATGCCGGCTCAAACCTCACAATCTCATCATACGCCGGGATCGTCCCGGGCCGATTCGCGTCATTCCACGTACACATCACCTTCCCCGTCTGGCCCTTCACCTGATGATCCGGCCAAGCAACCGTGACGGTGAAACGTTTATCCCACGTCCGGCTGAACAGCCGAACCTGTCGCGATCCGTCCTCGCCCACGACGGGGAAACGTGCGTCCGTGGCGGCGTCGGCGATTCGGACGTCGGAGACGGGGTGGTCGAACAGGAGACGGCACTGCTTGGTGTTTTGGCCGCGGAAGGTGAAGGTGGCGGAGGAGTTGGAGGCGGTGATGTTGTAGTCGAGCCAGTTCTGGTACGGATTCGCACCATCCGAGGCGTTACGTCCTTTCGCCGCCGAGTATTGCTTCGGCACGACGTTCGGCGCGAGACCGTGCCACGAACAGCTCTGCAGACCATCTTTGATCGGCCAGCCGGAGAGGTGGGCGCCGCACTGAAGCGCCTGGCCGGCGGCGCTCGGGAGCTCGGCGATGATCTCCTGCAGGTAGCCGTCCAGACCCGTGAGGGTGACGTTGTTGGTCCCCGCGTCGAGGTCGATGGATTGGACGAAGAAGTGCTTCATCTGGGCTTCGCGGGAGAAAGGGAAGGCGAGGAGGTTGTAGATCAGGCAGCCGACGAAGACCAAGAAGAGCAGAGTCGGGATCGGGTAGGTGAAGCGATGGAGGAAGGGGGTGAGGGGCAGTAATAGCAGGACGGTGAACGCCGCGATGGAGAGGTATATGAGTAAGACGGAGTTCCCGTCGGCTGGGGTCTGATGAAGTGCCGAGGTGAGGAGTAATGCGATTTGGCCGATGATGATGATGTTGATTGGAGCCAGGATGATGAACTGCAGGATCCAAGTCCATTGAGGTAGCGAGCTTGACCAGGCTTGCTCATCACCGTAGGCCTTTGCGAGGAAAGGATCATCGCTCTCGTCGGCGATTTCCTGGTCTTGTCGACGCTTTCCAAACCCCGTGAACGTATTCTGATTTCGCCTATCCTCGCCCCGCAGCAGGGACGTGTTCTCCGTCGCACGATCGTCATCCTCCGCCGCCGCGGTACTCGCTCCGGCGCGCTCGCGACTTCGGCTGAGCAATGATCGCGACGACGGGCGGCCGTGGCGGGTGGACGTTCCTTCGTGCTCTGTTACGGCGCCGGCAATATGTTCTACATACTTTTGCTTGGTCGGCAGAGCCAGGAGCTCAAAGTACGAGATCAGCAGAGCGACGAAAGCAGCTGCGTTGTAGATAACAACAAAATATCCAGAAGCCAGGCGGAAGTTGTTCTCCCCAACCGTAGCCGCAACGAGACCCACCCAGCTGATCACGTAAATCCAGATCAGACAATACATTCTCTGAAGAGCGCTGGGCCGGACGCGATCGGCACCCGCGAGGAAGAACCAGGCCACGGCGAAAAAGGCCGTGAGCATCATCGCCCAAACGGCGTATTGACTGCTGTACGCGATCTCCGGGTTGATCTTCGTGACCAAGTAGGCGAGCGCCAGTACAGCCGCAGTCGCCACGACGAACGCGACCGGGAAGCGGAAAAAGCCGCGAAAGCCATCGAGGTGGACGGGGTCGTCGTCGTCGGACGAGTGAAGGTACCTCTTGCGCGCGAAGGGGTACCATTTGTCGCTTTTGGCGAGGATGATCTCGAGAAGGAGGAGGATGACCGGCGGGGCCACGAGCAGGACCACGGATAGTGCGAACAGGGTGTTGAGCCTGCAGACCGCGAAAGCTTGGCCGAACACGTCGAACCACACCCCGGTCGATCCTTTCGCGAGCTTGAGCCGGCCGTCTCTACCCTCCGAGCCTTCGAACTCGTCGCCACTATACGAAGTCAGACCTTTCACCGTCTCCAGAGATGCGGAGAGCATGTGCCATAGGGAATTCGGGCTGGTGTTCTTGACGTCGTCTTGCGAAGTATGGTATTTGGCTCGGGGTTCGTAGAAAGCGACATCGAGGCCTCGCATGCCCAGGCCATCGACGAAAACGCTGTAGTCCGTGTTACTCCGGATCAGTCGTTGCTTGAAGCCTGTCATGAATCACACTCCGTCAGCCCTTTGCCAAGAAACATTCAGATCTGACACTGCTTACCGTCTCCGGATATCGCAGTCCCAAACGGACTCGGGCTCTTCGAATAAAACGCCGTGACCTCCGCGTCGGTACTCCTGAACAGCGCCGCTCGTCCACCCGCGCCGGCTCCTTCAAGATTGAGAAAAGTGTGAGTGAACCGCGCCAACGGATGTTGCGTGAAATACTGCGCGCCGAACAGACCCGCCTCTTCCCCGTTGTTCAGTAACACCACGATGCCACGTTCCGGCTGCTGGTCGCGGGACGTAAAATAAGAGATCAGCTGCAGCACCGTGGCGACACCGACGCCGTCGTCCGTCGCACCGTACCCGCTGGCCACGCTGTCGTAGTGCGCATTCACCAGCACACCAGACGGGCCCTCATACTCCCCGCCATCCTCCCACCACTCCCCCGCGACGTCTCGCTTGCCGCGAATATACACCATCACATTCTCCGACTCCCCATAGCACGTCCACGGCTGCCCTCGCCAGGCATCGGCAAACGTCGAGTTCGACGAATCCCGCGCAAACACCGTCACAGCCTTCTCCTCCCCACCAACTCCCACGGACCCATTTCCCTCCCCAACAACCTTATACCCAACCCCATTCCCCTCGAGTACCTGCTCAATCCTATGCAGCAGGTACTCCCTCACCACCGCATTCCGCCTCGAATCCATGGGATGGTACCCATCCGTGATGAAATCCAGGTCCAGCCACGCCTGCGACAGGTTCAAGCCTTTGATCGGGGTGGGATCGCTGGGGGCGGCGGGCACGCTCGAGTGCACCCAGATTAAAACGGCGAAGAGGGCGATGTAGACGGCGGAGCTGATGATGGTGACTTGGGCCGGCACGAAGGCGATGGGGTTCCAGGAACTCTTCTTCGCCATGGTTTTCCAAGTCTGGTATCGACGGTGGGTTAGCTACGAGCCCTGTCCACGATAGAGGAAGGTTGTTTCTGGCATGCTGTTTGGCTATGTACTCACCTGGACCAGAAACGAGTGTCGACTGGGCGGCGTGAAACTCGACACTACTGAAGCTCGGACGGAGCTTCGTGCAGTGGGGCGGATATCACGTGACGTGCCCATCAATAGATTCTCCTGTCTACAGCAACGTACGTGAACGAAGTACATCATCTAGATGAAAACACAATATCGTTCTCCCCGTCGCAGACAACCTCCTATTGGAAGATAGACAACGAAGCACGTAAAGGACAGATGCAGAACATCAAACATCACCACAGCCCATTACGAAAACCCTCATGCTATGATCAAACCTCCTACTATCCTCTTCCCAAAATTTACATATCTCACCACTAAACGCACTGGGTATCTCATTGCTCGAAACTCTATGTACAGGTAAGAAGATAATAACGTCGGTCTGCCCGGCCTTTGAATGAACCTCTCCGCCCACAACAAGATCCGCTTGTGATTAGCTATTGCCCCTGACGGAAATCGGGGTTCATCATCATGGGGTTCCACTCGGTGCCGCCGAAGATGTCTTGGATGTTGATGTTCGACAGGTCCTGGCCCATCTGCGGCTGGTTGTACCAATCGTGGGCCATACCGTTCGACTGCATTTGCATCGGGGGGGAAGTGTCGACTGTGTTGCTGTTGTAGGCGTTGTTGCCTGGAAAGGTAATGGCCCTGCCTGGTTGTTGTTGTTGTTGCTGTCGCTGCTGCTGCTTCTGTTCAATATAAGGAGGCAAAGCGAAGAACTGCGCTTCGATGTTGTCCTCACGTCCCCGTGACGGCGGAGGCAACATCGGGCTTGACGTCTCGAATCCACCGAAGCGCTGTGAATTGACATAGGCGTTATGCTTGTCGAGCTGTTGATTATTCTCAAACGTCGTGAGCGGTTGGTTGGGGTATCCGAAAGGCTCGTCGGCGGTGGGGAACATCATGGCGGATAGATCGGGCAGTGCAGGGTTGGTGAAGGTCGGCGGGAACGACGAGTATTGCTGCAGGCCGTTGGTGAGGGCGCTTGGCGCGCTCAATTGGGCAAAGGCGTTCGCGTCCAAACCGTTGGTCGTCGGGGGTTGCTGCCCAAGTGAAGATGCTCCCGATTGCGGCCATGGAAGATCGAGTTGCGAATCGTTCATGCCCAGCTGAGGACCAGGTCGTGGTAACGTGCTTGCACGCTGCGTGGCTTGCCTTGGAGGCGGGCTACGGTTTACAGCGGATACTTCTGGGTGACTTCTAGATGTTGATGGATTTTGCTGGGGCGGTGCTTGTCGTTGAGGGCTGTGCTCAAACTGGCGCTTGCGAGGCATGGTCGGGTTTGATTCGCCCTCTCGCATCCAAACGGGTAGTCTCGCAAAGACCGTGTTCAGCGTCGCCGTGGTGCGGTCAGCGGCCAGGCTGCGCTGTGCCAGCGACGCCAGGATCTGTTTCCCCTCGAGAGCGTCTTTCATGACCGCCTGCGTGGTGGCATTGTCCGGGTTCTCCGCGGCGAAATACACGAGCGACATGATGGCGAAAAAGGTGGTGTACATGATGAACCAGAACGAGCCGTTCAACAACCCTTTCTGCTGCATCTGGGCCGTAATGTGGATGATGTTTCGAGAGACATTGACGTACGAGGCGGCACAGGCGTACGCCCGTTGGTCGACCGGCTTCGAGCGTTTCTCCATTGCCGTGAAATGCAGAAACGGCCGGTAGAGCATGACTTGTGCGTGGGCGTACGCGAGACGGAGCAGGTGCTGTACTCTGGTGTAGCGTGGTGGTGCAAGACCAGGACTTAGTACTGCCGGGAGGCTGTTCTTCCAATGCTCCAAGTCGCTCTCGATCTCCCTAATGACCGAGAACGGGACCGAGTAAGACTTGTCCGGACAGCCTTGCGTCGTCTGGACTTTGATGGGATAAACCTGGCGGACAATCTTCGATAGCAACTGCACGAGTCGGGTATGCGCGTTGAATGCCGCCATCAGCGAGACGACACCCTCGGGCATAGGGAGGATGCCTTCCTTTGTGATGTATTCGTCGTCGACCTCGGTAGGAAAATCCTGGTCGATGTCGTCGTCACTCAACGTTTGGGGCAAGCCGAGCATTGCGCCCACGTAGATATCCATCTTGCGCACAATCCAGAACACTCGCTTCCTGGTCTCGGCTTCTACAGGATCGAAATTGCCCGAGTATGCACGATGCAAGCCCATCCGCAGAGAAGCGCGGAGTGCAACACCCACGTAGGCATAGCACTGCGACAATCTCGCAGATGATTGCAGGAACAAGATCATGAAGACCACGGCCTGGATGGACGTCAGAGCTCTGCAATCTGCAATGTCCATGAGCTGCCTGGCGGTCCGGAAATGGGCAAAGCCTTGCTGAGTTGCACTCTCGTACCCCTGACGGTACAGGCTGCTCTGTTCGTCTTTGCCGAACAAATGACCCAGCGCCATTGCACTGTGGAACAGGGGGAGGAATTGGGCATCCTCGTTCGTGTATTGTTCTGGTGGAGTGCTGTACAGGTGATCAAACGACTGCCAAAAGGTGGGCTGATGGACGACTCGCAAGAGGGCGGCGGCGTCGTTGATCGCATGGCTCAGTACCTGCCGCGCAATATCAATGGGTGGCAGATCACTGTAGCCCGGCGACGATTCGGCAGTGGGCGAGGCTGTGGTAGACCTGGGCGAGTCCAAGACCTGCGACATTGGCCGAGTCTTGACAAACGGCGTCGCGTTGGTGTCCGGCCCCATCAGCTCGCCCAATTGCTCCCGCATCCTCCGCACGAAGCTGAGGCCGGACGAATGCCCATGGTAATCCCAATTGCCTTGCTCGTCCATGTCCATCTGCGCTACCGCTCGCACCATGGATTCCAGGTTCGTGTCAGGCTTGTTCTGTCCATCCTGTGTGAGACCTCCTGCGTTTGGCGGACGTGGGGGAGGCTGCTGGACGGCCGCCGGGTCGCCTTTGCCAGGGGCGCCAGGTATCCAGCCCTGGGCCACCGCCGCATCGATGCCAGGGTCGTTGAGGTCGAGGTTCGGGATGAGGATGTGTAGGAGCGTCTCGGCACGGTGGACTCGATGTTCCAGGCTCTCGACATATTGAGGCGCGGGGTTGCGTCGTCGATTGGACGGCTGATCAAAGGTACAGTCTACGCCCAACACTCAGCTCATCACCGTCGCGCACACGTGGGACTCATCAGACATACCGTAGCTGTACACGGTGCAATGGGTGCACGGCTGCTTGCCATCGCACTTGATCTTTTTCCGTCGGCATTCGTCGCACGCCCGAGTCACCCTTCGCCGCTTCTGGAGATGCGCCGGGTGCTTCACGGCCGGCGCATCCTTGTCTGTGCTGTTGAGGTGCGCCGATGGCGAGGTTTGCGACAGCTCCTGTTTGAAGTCGTCCTGCTCGTTGTCGACCGACTCGCCGCCGTCGGAGTACTGCTCGGGAGAGGCTTGATCCATCATCGCAGGAGCGCTCGGACCGCTGGTTGATGGAACAGCGGGAGCAGCAGCAGTAGATAACTGGATCCCGGTGAGCTTCGCGAGGTCATCTAATCTGAACGACAGGTTCGGGTGAAGCTGGGACATGAACAAGGGCGGATGGACAAGGGAGAAAGGAAGAGAGGATGGTGGTTGGTGTATGTGTAAGTATATTGTTGCATGTAGTAGTTGTGATAGCGTCGATTACGGGTGACTGTCGCCGGGATGGATGTTTGGGCTTGGCGGTGATCGGGGATAGTCCAAAGTCCGGGCCCAGATGTTGGAAGAAAGTCGTCGCCTGAGAATGGACGACGACGAGTGGAGGGAAAATCGAATGTCACAAAAGCCGAAAGGTGGATGTTGACGCAAGGTCGGCGCGACTGGCAACTTACGAAAGAGGTGAGGAAATCGACTAGCCAAATCCTCCCCACATCACACACATGATGCATCCCAATGCGCCTCGTTCGTACACGACGCTGTGAGAGAAGATCCAGTCGCACGTCGAGATCTGGACGTTTCGGGATACCGCTTGAGGGAGCCGACGAGGAGCTCAAGACTACCTTACCGTAGCATCACCTGCAACCCTGCATGTGGTGCTGCTTCGCGCGCAACTCCGGCCTACATACATGTAGGTGCTCAACCGTAGCACGCAACATGCAAAACAATATGGCGCCACTTTACATCAAGCGGCCAAGCCTCAAGCCCGCCCGTCGGATGCGCCACGAGGCCCACGACGGGGAGAAGACAGCGAGTAGGAGGAGGGAGAGCGTACGGAAACTCCGCGGAACTTTCCCTCATCAATCCTCCGGAGGGGGAACAAGCCTTCCGAAACCCAACGCCACCGGGAGCTGCTGCGCCTGTCGATCTCCGAGTAACTCCCAGCGGCCCAAGCCACGTCGACAACGTGCTGGGCATGCGAGCCCACAATGCTAGCGTCAAGGAAGATCGCCATTCATGTGCGGTAGACTTTTTCGTAGGGCGATGCTTCCTTGGCCGCGACCGCTGCGAACGGAGGCCCTGACTCGTCCGTCGGACTCGGTCCTGTGATGATAAGATACATGTACCCTAGAGATTCGGCTTTAGCAACGGCAATGACATTCCAAGCCGCCTGGCGAATCTGGTCGACGGTGAAGTTGATTTGTCATTGGCTTTTGATCCTTGTCCGGAGTTCGCTCCTGGTCCTTGCCTCTGCATCAGTAAGAGTGTGGTCTTCTACCCACAGGGGCTACTCGACTGTACCTTTCCATGAGTTGCAAACACTCCTCACAATCTATTCTTCCGATGTCGCTGCATCTGCGCATGTCGCGTAGTGTCGACACATCACTCATCGGCCGCATGTCGTTGAGGATGAGAGGTAGAGGTCCTCTCCCATGCGCGTGCGTGCAGTGTAAATGTCCATGGTGGCCTCAGGCCACCATGGACATTGGCGTGTTGAGCCACCACCATCAGCCACAGATCACGAGTTTGGATGAATTGACCTCACATGGTGTAAATAATGGTCGTCCTGTTGCTGTCTGATACCAACATCTCACCAAGCGCGGATACATCCTGTCGTCTTTCCGTCGTCTGCTTTCGTCAGTCTCTGCATACTCCAACCCGGGCCACAGGGAATTTCCAGCGCACCGAACTATATCAATCAGCAACCTGAACCGTTGCATATCACGACTTGCTCCTCCAAGTAGTATCAATACCCTAGCAAAAACAAATAGGGCGCGTGTTCCCGTGCTTTCAAGAGATAGCCTCGAACGACCATCGCGAAGACTGCCACCCTGCGATCCCTCCTCACCACCTCCGCAAGAATCACCACGCTCAGGACATCCCCCACCCACTCCCCAACAATGCCAGGCCGCGGAGGTCGTGGCGGCAGCAACAACAGAGACCCCCTCCCCCGCTCCGTCCAAGTCTCCAAAAAACTCTCCCGCCTGCTCCGCCACGCGGCCGAAGAGGAAGGCATCCACCTGGACGCAGCCGGCTACGCCAACGTCCACGAAGTCCTCACGAACCGCCTCCTCCGCAGCTTCAAGGTCACTTTCCCCGAACTCCGCGACTTGGTGCTCAACAACGACAAGCAACGTTTCGCCCTGAAACCCGCCTTCTCTTCCTCCCCCGCCGAGAATGAAGACGACAAGTTATCAGACGACCCTAAGGACTGGCTCATCCGCGCCAACCAAGGCCACAGCCTGAAGATCGAATCCGAAGGTCTGCTCACACCCGTGTCCGTCGACGACCGTCCGGAAACGGCGGTGCACGGCACGACGCACGCCGCTTGGCCGATGATTGTCGCCTCGGGGGGCTTGAAACCCATGGCGCGGAACCACGTGCACTTTGCGTCTGGTCTGCCGGCGGGGTTTACGTCGATTGGGGATGGCGATGGTGGCGATCCCGCCGCCGCGCCGCCGGTCATTTCCGGCATGAGGAAGTCGTCCACGGTGTTGATGTTCCTGGACGTGGGCATGGCGATCTCCAGCGGACTGAAGTTATGGCGGAGTGCGAATGGGGTGATTCTGACGGAAGGGGATGCGGAGGGAGTCGTGCCGCTGGAGATGTTCAAGCGGGTGGAGGACAGGACGGGTCAGGGGGTTTTGCTGGAGGACGGTAAGATCGTCAAGGAGGCACCGGCGAGTTGGGCTACGAAGGGGAAGGGCAAAGGGTGAGGAAGAGGGAGCATGGGCGTGAACTCTTAGCGCGAAGGTGGGTCGGTACGGTGTTTTTTCTAACGAATCCAGGGAGGCCGAAGCCTGGAATACGCTAACTTGGCCTACATCCTTCATGGTGATCCTGCATCCGTACCACTCAGTGATGCGCCATCACGCACGACCGAAACGAACCACAGGCCACCAAGTGATTACGCAGTCCTCAAACCGGCTCCGACCAATCGACCTGTTCCGTCGCCGGCGCTCCGCCGCCCTTGGCATAACTCACCTTCAATCGCAGCCTCAGCTTAGGAGGAGGAGGCTAGAGTAGTCACACATATCAGCATAGGTCATGACCACGCGCAGTCGGACTTGACGTTGAACGTACCCCTTGCACACTAGTGACCCGCATCGTCTGCGTCGCCTCCTGCCCGCCCTCCAACTCCCCATTACTGATCGCCTGTAAATGCAGCTTCTGCGTCTTGGGCACGGCCGCCTGTAGATTCACGCCGGACAACGGGTCGAAATTCGACGTGTTGCGGAAACGCGCCGTGACTTGGACGGCTTGCGGGTTGCGTTGGACGGCGAAGGTGATGGAAAGGTCGTTTTTGTTGTATGCGGTGTGCAGGACCTGCTGCTGTTGCTGCTGCGGCTGTGGCGGAGAGGAGCCGAAGTCGCCGAGGATGTCGTTGGAGGCTGTCGAAGGTGGTGCTTGCGCGGGCGCCGGGGTAGAAGCGGGTTGGGAGTCGAAGAGGTCCATGATACTGGTCATGTTACTTTGCGGTGCTCTTGGCTGGCCGTTTGCGACGGGACCAGGGGCCTGATACACCGACGGGGAAATACTGCTGCCGCCGCCGAGGATGTCGGCCAGAAGATCGGCGTTATGTTGTGTGCCATTCAACGTGGCGCTGGTGTCGGTCGTCGGCAGGGTGGAATCACCACCCATGAGGTCGAGCAGCGCGTCTTCCTCGGTGATCTGACTCGGCTTCTTTTTGGCTGGAGCTTTGCTCGCCCGCTTCTTCGTCGTGGCTTGGCCCAAGACTCGTTGCTCTTCCCGAATCTCCGGAGCGGGCATGCGTTCGAGAACTCCGCGCCGCACTTGGTCGTAGCCGAAGAGATTGCCGTACTCGACCGACCTTTGTTGGACCTCGACGTCGAGATCGGCCTGGTAACTGAGCAGCAGCCTTCGCAGCCGATCGACCTGTGCCGCGTCTTGAAGTCGGGTGGTCAGCTTCATGGCGGATGTGATGATGTACTCCGTCACGATCTGGCCGGCGTAGCTGGAATACAAAATCGCCGTAAAGAGATCGACCACTTCGCTCTCTTTGACCTCTTTCACCAGCTCTTCCTCCTCGTAAGATCCGCCACGCATAAGAGCATCGCCGTACTCTCCTATGACCCAAGCACCAGCGAGATTCAGACCTTCCTGACTGATATCCTCCTTCAGTGCTGCATACAGCTTCTGCGCGCAGTACGTTTGGAGTTCCGGGGTCGTTGCGATCAGGCGGACGAAAGACGACAGGATCTGTTCCTTGACGTAGTTACCAGCCAACTTGAGGACGCGAAGCATGGTGTCGACATGCCATCGCTTATTTGGGGCGAATCGGTCCGCGGCGATGCCGATCTGCGAGGTCATGATGGGCTTGAACTCATTGTCCGCCACCTCGAGGAATGCAAGCAACTCTCTGACGAGCACACGCACGTTGGACTCGTTGACGAGGGTAAAACTTAAATCCAGCGCTCGTCGGCGGATACTGATATCCGGATCTCGCAAGCAGTCCAAAATAGTATTCCGATGTCGTTGTACAGCGTTCGGCTCGATCGCAACGACCTTGATGAGCGTGTTGAGCGCCACGTAGCGGATATTGTTGTCCTTGTTGCTCAGAAACTTGCCCAGAATGTTCACGCCCAGCACCCGTAGTCCCGAGTCGGCCTCGATATCCAGGATCGTGAGCACGGCTTCGTACAGGATCGAGTTGCCGACGTTCTTGGAAGCCTCGGTGTTGGTCGCCACCTGCGCCAGGATATCGTTGATCTGCTCGCTCGTGTGCGCGTCGCCTCGGCCGAGCACGCGCAGCAGCCGCAGGACCTTGACCTGCAGGAAAGGATCTGTGATACCCGTGACATCGTGCTCCGGCGCGTACCCCGATTGCGATAGACCCTTCAACACCTTGACCAGACTCCCGACCAGCGGCCGAAACGTCTCCACCACGCCCTGCTCGCCGCCCTCTTCCTCATCCGCCTCGCACATGCTGATAACCAACGTCAGGCCGCTCAAAAGCACGCCATGGTTCCGGTCGTTGAGCAGCAACTTCGACTTGTCCAGGAAGTGCTCCTGGAGGTCCGGCACTTTGCGGCATATCCTCATCGCACACAACGCCGCTTTCCGCCGGATGTAGGGATTCGTACTGCTCAGGATCGTCTCGACCTCCGGGAACAAGTCCCGGCTCATCTCGACACTCGCGATATTGCCCAACGTACACAACGCCAAGCCGACGATGTACTGATTACTGTGATTCAAGTCGTTCTTGAGCGAGTTGGTCACCAGCGTCAACACCTCCTGGTTCTCATCCAGCAACAGCATCGTCCCCAGATATCCCAACCTTTTGTCCGCGAACCGCGGACTCGCCAGTAACTTCAGGCATTCGATCTGCCCGAAGTGCGTCCGCTCGCCGAGCGTGAAGAGGTAGAGCAGTTTGGCGACGTTGTTGCGGCGCACGTCCGAGTTGTGGCTCTCCTCGCGAAAGCTGGCGCGGATGGCGGCCGATTCCTTGTGGACGACGGCGCGCTCGTCGGCGATGGTCTTGCTCGCACGGACGTTGCGGATGAATTGCTTGAGCGACGACATGCTGTTGTTGTTGTTGTTGCGGTCCGAGAAGGGGGGGGGTTAGGCTGTCCGCCTTGCGGACCCCAGCGACACGTCAATGGAGGTTCGTGCTGGTCACGGCAACTTACCAGCCATTCTCCGTATGCGAGAAGATGTTGCGATCCAGCATAGGCTTGCGAGTTGTTACGGTTTGATCAAGTCCTGGCTTATGGCAGTATAGGTGTAGTCACACGTTCATGAAACGACGTGACTGTCCCTCACGAAACCCTCGTCGGCCTCAATCGCGCTTAGATCCGCTGCGCTACGATAAGCCTTATGTACCAAGCTGTTTC
>Ga0268245_10000059_pt1 | contig 15083 bp, 10 predicted proteins | sample AgamicMgMae_FD_200252 | JGI IMG/M metagenome (GOLD analysis project Ga0268245, IMG submission 200252) | Agave microbial communities from Guanajuato, Mexico - Mg.Ma.e (v2) (version 2) | ecosystem: Host-associated > Plants > Phyllosphere > Phylloplane/Leaf | place: Guanajuato, Mexico | collected...
GTCCTCGAATGCCTTCCTCGGCGAGGACGGAGCGGGCCAGTGGACCCTGCGCGTCAGCGAGGGCGCGAACTCGGCCACCGGGACCTTCACCGGCGCGACGCTGGCGCTGCACGGCGCCGATCCGTCCGCCAACGCCGACACCTTCGTCTACACGGACGCCTTCTCGACGCTGGGCGACAGCGCACGCAGCACCCTGCGCAGCACCTCGGGCACCGGCATCATCAACGCGGCCGCCACGACGAGCGACGACGTGATCGACCTCCACGCCGGCGCGACCTCGGTCATCGCGGGCCGCGCGGTGTATCTCACCGCCGACTCGAACATCAACACGGCCGTGGCGGGCGACGGCAACGTCAAGATCATCGCCAACGACCACGGCAACACGCTGGTCGGCGGCCACGGGAACGACACCTTCATCGGAGGCGCCGGCAACGACACCTTCATCAGCGGCACGGGCCGATCCAACTATTACGACGGCGGCGCCGGGATCGACACGGTGGTCGAGCGCGGCGCGCTGAGCTCCTGGTCGGTGGAGCGGGTCGACAACACCCACTACACGCTGACGAGCAGCACCGGTCAGGTCGACCATCTGGTCAATGTCGAGCGCGTCACCTTCGACGGCCAGTCGGTGCTGCTCGACCTCGACGGCAACTCGGGCCTGGCCTTCCGCCTCTACGGCGCGGCCTTCGACCGCTCACCGGACGCGCACGGGCTCGACACCTGGATCCAGTACCTGGACCAGGGCCAGTCGATCCAGTGGGTGGCGGACCGCTTCGTGAACTCGGTGGAGTTCGCCCAGCGCTACGGCAGCAACATCGACGACGCCACCTTCGTGACGCGCCTCTACGAGAACGCCCTCCACCGCGAGCCGGAGGCGGCCGGCTTCCAGCACTGGATGACCGCCATCCAGAACGACCATCTGACCCGCGCCGACCTGCTCTTCGCCTTCAGCGCTGGCACCGAGAACGTCCAGAACCACCTCGCCGCCGGCATCCACGGCGCCCTCCTCGCCTGAGTCCACGCAGATCGAACGAAGACGGGCCGCTCCAATTGGAGCGGCCCGTCTTCGTTCGGCATCAGCTCAGATGTACTTCGGAAGCGCGTCATCATCCAGTCCGCGGAGGCGGATCGGGTTGGAGAGCACAACTGTCACGTCCGTATCCCTGAACTGGCGCGCAACGCGGATCGGCGTACACTCACGCGTGAGCTCATGACGACTTTGAGCATCCGGAATTTGCTGCCATCAGGCTTGCACGCCTTTACGCAGTCATAGGACCTCGCTGGTCGTCCTGATGCCGGTTTGGCCTGGCGTCCGCGACCGTTGCCGGCGCGAGCGCCTGCCGCCGACCCGGTCCCGGATCGGCGCTCGACCCCCGGGCGCGATCCCTAGCATGGCCCCGGGCGCTTGCCACCGGCCGCAGTGCACAAATGCCGCGGAAGGGTGAAGGGAGGCGCGTCAGGCCTTCGAGGGCGCGAGACGCGCGAGATCGGCGTCGACCATCTCGCGGATCATCGCCTCCAGGCTGATCTCCGGCGCCCAGCCGAAGGCCTTGCGCGCCTTCTCCGGGTTGCCGAGCAGAACGTCGACCTCGGCCGGACGGAACAGCTTCTCGTCGATGACGAGATGGTCGTCCATCGTCAGGCCGACATGCCGGAAGGCGATCTCGCACATCTCGCGCACCGTCGTGGTGCGGCCGGTGGCGATCACGTAGTCGTCGGGCGCGTCCTGCTGGAGCATCAGCCACATCGCCCGGACGTAGTCCTTGGCGTGGCCCCAGTCGCGCTTGGCGTCGATGTTGCCGAGCCGCAGCTCGGAGGCGAGCCCGAGCTTGATCCGCGCCACCGCGTCCGTGACCTTGCGGGTCACGAACTCGACGCCGCGCAGCGGGCTCTCGTGGTTGAACAGGATCCCGTTCGAGGCGTGCAGCCCGAAGCTCTCCCGGTAGTTCACCGTCATCCAGTGAGCGTAGAGCTTGGCCACCCCGTAGGGCGAGCGCGGGTAGAACGGCGTCGTCTCGCTCTGCACCTGCTCCTGGATCAGGCCGAACATCTCCGAGGACGAGGCCTGATAGTAGCGCGCCTTCGGGCGCAGCGTGCGCATCGCCTCGAGCAGGTTGACCGCGCCGAGGCCCGTGACCTGCCCGGTGAGCACCGGCTGCTGCCAGGAGGCCGTCACGAAGGACTGCGCGGCGAGATTGTAGAGCTCGTCCGGCTGCACGTCCTGCACGATGCGCATCAGGCTCGACAGGTCGATCAGGTTGCCGTCGAGAAGCGTGACCCGGTCGGCGACGCCGAGCCATTTCAGCCGGTGATCGAACACGCCCGCATGGCTCGACCGGCGCACGACGCCGAACACCTCGTAGCCCTGCTCCAGCAGAAGCTCTGCGAGATAGGCGCCGTCCTGACCGGTGATGCCGGTGATCAGGGCTCTCTTCATGCCAACGGGCTTCCCAGTGCGGATGTCCACCGCGATCGGTCGGGGCCTATCGCGGCAAGGAAGCACGGTCAATCAACCGACATTCCGGCCGCATCACGGCACCAACGAGACAACACGCTGTCCGGAGACCTCCGCGCCCGCATCCGGCGCCAGGCGGCGGAAGGGCAGGATCGAGAGCCCGGAGATCAGCGCCACCGCCAGGAAGGCCGGCCCGAAGTCGGCGGCCTCGATCCCCGAGCAGCCGTGGAGGGCCGCCGTCGCCTCCAGCGCCATGGCGCCGATGGTGACGCCGAGGCTGAGGGAAAGCTGCTGGGCGACGCTCGCCAGGCTCGTGCCCGCGCTCATGTCGCGGGGCTCGAGATCGGCGTAGGCGATGGCGTTGACGCAGGTGAACTGCAGCGAGCGCAGGCAGCCGCCGAGGAACAGCACCCCGACGATGAGGGCGTGCGGGGTCGCAGCCGTATAGAGACCGTTCACGCCGAGGAAGGCGGCGGCCAGCAGCGCGTTCGTCACCATCACCCTTCGGAAGCCGTAGCGCCGCAGGATCGCCGGCCCGACCGTCTTCACGAAGAGCGCGCCGGCTGCCGCCGCGAAGGTGATCAGCCCCGAGTGCAGCGGGTCGAGGCCGAAGCCGACCTGCAGCATCAACGGCAGCAGGAAGGGGATCGCCCCGGTGCCGATCCGGAACAGGCTGCCGCCCGTCACCGCCGCCCGGAAGGTCGGGTAGCGCAGAAGGTCGAGGTGAAGGACCGGGTGCGCGGCCGAGCGGGAATGGCGAAGGTAGAGCGCGAGAAGAGCCGCGCCGCCGCCGAGGCAGCTCCAGGACAGCCAGTCCGGCAGCAGGTGGCGGCCGATGGAGGCGAGCCCGAGCATCAGCCCCCCGAGCCCGCCGGCGAGCAGCAGGAAGCCCGGCACGTCGAGGGGCGGGCGCTCCGCCTCGCGGACGTTCTCGAAATACAGGCTCGCAAGCAACAGCCCGGCAAGCCCGATCGGGATGTTGATCAGGAAGATCCAGCGCCAGTCGAGCCAAGTGGTGATCAGGCCCCCCAGCGGCGGCCCCAGGATCGGCCCGATCAGGGCGGGGATCGTCAGGTAGGCGAGCGCCGTGACGAGCTCGGCCTTCGGAACGCTGCGCAGGATGACGAGGCGCCCGACCGGGACCATCATCGCCCCGCCGATCCCCTGGAGGAAGCGGGCGGCGACGAATCCGAGGAGGCTGCCCGAGGCCGCGCAGGCCAGCGAGCCGGCCATGAACACGACGAGGGCGGCGCGGAACACCGTGCGCGCACCGTAGCGGTCCGCCATCCAGCCGCTGATCGGGATGAAGATCGCGAGGCTGACGAGGTAGGAGGTCAGCGCGAGCTTCAGGGCGATCGGGTCCTCGCCGAGGCTGCGGGCGATGGTCGGCAGCGCCGTGGCGATCACCGTCGAGTCGGTGTTCTCCATGAACAGGGCGGTGGCGACGGTGAGGGGGACGATGCGGGAGGCGCGCATGGAAGCTCGAAACCCTCTCGCACGCCCCGGGTTGCGGCGGAAGGCGCGCAAGCTTCCGCGATCGAGGCCGGATGAAACCCGCCTCTCCGACGTGGCGCTCTTTTCGTGTCTGACGGGACACAGGGGCCGCATGACGGCGCCGGCGAGGAGCGCTCAAGCTTTCGTGATCGGGCGCAGACGGCTACGTTTCCGGCCAAGAGCGCGCCGTCCGCGGCGCCCATCCGCAACCGACGAGGCAGAATGCACCCGCGGTCCTTCAAGGCCCCCTTCGTTCGCGCGGTACGGCCGGCGATCCTCGCCGCGACGGCGCTCGCCCTCACCGGCTGCGGATCGGCGATCCTGACCGACGGTTCGACCCTTTCCACCACGGGCAGCCTCTCCGTCAGCGACGAGGTCGCCTCCGCCGCCCGCCTGTTCATGGACCGGCCGTATGTCGCCGCGGCGCGCACGGTGCGCATCGTGCCGACCGCCTTCACGGAGGCGGTCTCGGGGCCCGGCCTGACGGCCGCCGAGCGCAAGCTCGTCGCCAACGCCGCCGACCGGGCGCTCTGCTACGAGCTGTCGCTCAAGTACGACGTCGTCTCCCACGGCAAGGCCGACCTCACCGTCCGCTCGACGGTCACGCGGGTCGATCTCACCAACGTGCCGGCCTCCGGCACCACGGTCGGCCTCTCGGCGGCGATCTCCATCGCCGGCCAGGTCGGCCTCGGGCTCGCGGATTCGATCGGAAAGGTGCCGATCCCGCGGGTGCCGATCGGGCTCGGCAGCCTCACCGTCGAGAGCGAGGCCCTCGACGGCCGCCGCCGCCAGCGCGCAGCGATGGTCTGGGCGGGCGCGGCGAACTCCTTCACCAACCAGGCCCGGATCTCGCCGGCGAGCGACGCCTACGACCTCGCCGGGGAGTTCGGCCAGGATTTCGGCTCCTACCTCGTCACCGGCCTCGACCCGTTCAAGGCGCCGATCGGCATCCCGAGCTACGACCGCGTGCGCATCACGACGCTCGGCGAGGCGCCCCTCGATCCGGATTGCGAGGCCTTCGGCCGGGCGCCTGGCGTCGACGGCATCATCGGCGACAGCCTCGGCCTGCCGCCGGACTGGACGGACAAGGGCCCCGCGGCGGCTGCCGCGCCCTGATGAGGCGCCCGCGCCGGACGCATGGCCGGCCCCCGGTTTTTCCCGTCGCGAGGCGTTCGCGCCGCCTTTGCGCGCCCCCTGGCCCATGATACTGGCACGTGCCAATCCGACCGCCGGCCGCGAGCGACGCGCCCGGTGCGCGAGCGTATAACCGGAGTTGGCACATGGCCCGTATCAGCGCGGATTCGATCATCGAGGGACTGACCTTCGACGACGTCCTGCTGCGCCCGGCGGCATCCTCGGTGATGCCGACGGAGGTCGACGTCGCCACGCGCCTCACCCGCAGCATCGCGCTGAACCTGCCGATCCTGGCCTCGGCCATGGACACCGTCACCGAGGCGCCCATGGCCATCGCCATGGCGCAGAACGGCGGCATGGGCGTCATCCACCGCAACCTGGAGCCGCCGGAGCAGGCCGAGCAGGTCCGCCTCGTCAAGAAGTACGAGTCGGGGATGGTGCTGAACCCCATCACCATCCACCCGGACGAGACGCTCGCCGACGCCTTCGAGGCGATGAAGGCCAACCGCATCTCCGGCATCCCGGTGGTGGAGCGCGGTCCGAACGGCTCGCGCGGCAAGCTCGTCGGCATCCTCACCAACCGCGACGTGCGCTTCGCGACCAACACTGGCCAGCCGGTCTCCGAGCTGATGACCCGCGACCGGCTCATCACCGTGCGCGAGGGCGTGACGCAGGAGGAGGCCAAGCACCTCCTCCACCAGTTCCGCATCGAGAAGCTGCTCGTCGTCGACGACCACTACCGCTGCATTGGCCTGATCACGGTCAAGGACATCGAGAAGCAGGTCACCTATCCGAAGGCGGTCAAGGATGAGCAGGGCCGGCTGCGGGTGGCGGCCGCCACCACCACCGGCGACCAGGGCTTCGAGCGCGCCGAGCGGCTGGTCGATGCCGGCTGCGACGTGATCGTCGTCGACACCGCCCACGGCCATTCGATCAAGGTGCTCGACGCGGTGCGCCGGGTGAAGCAGCTCTCCAACGCCGTGCAGGTGGTGGCCGGCAACGTCGCCACCCGCGAGGGCGCGCAGGCGCTGATCGACGCGGGCGCCGACGCCATCAAGGTCGGCATCGGCCCGGGCTCGATCTGCACGACCCGGATCGTCGCCGGCGTCGGCGTGCCCCAGCTCACCGCCCTGATGGAGGCGGTCGAAGCGGCCTACGACGCCGACGTGCCGGTGATCGCCGACGGCGGCATCAAGTATTCCGGCGACCTCGCCAAGGCGATCGCCGCCGGCGCCTCGGTTGCGATGCTCGGCTCGCTGCTCGCCGGCACCGACGAGGCGCCGGGCGACGTGTTCCTGTACCAGGGCCGCTCCTACAAGAGCTATCGCGGCATGGGCTCGGTGGGCGCCATGGCCCGGGGTTCCGCCGACCGCTACTTCCAGGCCGAGGTCAGCGACACCCACAAGCTCGTGCCCGAGGGCATCGAGGGGCAGGTGCCCTACAAGGGTCCCGTGGCCGCCGTGCTCCACCAGCTCGCCGGGGGGCTCCGCGCCGCCATGGGCTATGTCGGCGCGGCGACCGTGCCCGACTTCCAGGAGCGGGCCCAGTTCATCCGCATCACCAACGCGGGCCTGCGCGAGAGCCACGTCCACGACGTGACCATCACCCGCGAGAGCCCGAACTATCCCTCCCGGACCTGAGCGCCGTCCGAGCGAAGGCGTCTGGCATGCAGAATGCTGAATACAGCCTCGCTTCAAAGGGATTCTAGTTTAATTGACGGGATGGTCCAAGAAAGTTTGATTGTCGTGTTCGGGTCGATGCTTATGATCATCGCTCGGAGCAGCATCGCTGTAGGCTGACGCCCGCCGCGAGACCTGCCGCTCCGGCCGCCCTGTTCGGACAGTGCTGCGTAACCCCAGGGCCTTCCCCGGCTTTGATGCGCGGTCTCCCCTTCGGCGAGCGGCCGGGCCAGCCGAGGGACGCGCCGTGAAGAAGAACAAGGTCATCTCCGCCGAGGAGGCTCTCGCGCTCGTGCGCGACGGCGACGTGGTGACGACGACGGGCTTCGTGCAGAGCTGCATCCCCGAGGCGCTCCACGCGGCCCTCGAGGTCCGCTTCATGGAGACGGGCGCGCCCCGCGACCTGACCCTGATCATGACGGCGGGCGCCGGCGACAGCAAAGGGCTCGGCACCGGCCGCCTCCACCACGAGGGCCTGCTGCGCCGGGTCATCGCCGCGAATTTCGGGCGGATGCCCAAGGTCGCCGAGGCCGCCCGCCAGAACAAGATCCTCGGCTACAACCTGCCCCAGGGCGTGATCTCGCAGCTCTACCGGGCCTGCGCCGCGGGCCAGCCCGGGCTGTTCTCGAAGGTCGGCCTCAAGACCTACGTCGACCCGCGCCACGGCGGCGGACGCGTCAACACGCTCACCGAGGACGACATCGTCAAGCTCGTCGAGGTCGAGGGCGAGGAGTGGCTGTTCTACAAGGCCACCAAGATCGACGTGGCCTTCATCCGCGGCACCAGCGCCGACCCGTCGGGCAACATCAGCGTGGAGAAGGAGGCCCTGACCCTCGACTGCCTCGCCCAGGCCATGGCCGCCCGCAACAACGGCGGCATCGTCATCGCCCAGGTCGAGCGCATCGTCGACGACGGCTTCCTGCTGCCCAAGGACGTGCGCATCCCCGGCATCCTCGTCGACTGCGTGGTGGTGGCCGAGCCCGAGCTCCACCGCATGAACTACGGCGTGCAGCACGATCCCGCGCTCGCCGGGCAGATTCGCGTGCCGGTGAAGGGCATGCGCAAGATGCCGCTGGACGCCCGCAAGATCATCGCCCGCCGCGCCGCCTTCGAGCTGCCGCCGAACGGCGTCGTCAACCTCGGCGTCGGCGCGCCCGAGGGCATCTCGGCGGTGGCCAACGAGGAGGGCGTGACCCCCTACATCACGCTCACCACCGAGGCCGGCGCGGTCGGCGGGGTGCTGGCCTCGGGCTCGAGCTTCGGCTCGGCCACGAACGCCGACTGCATCATCGACCAGAACCAGATGTTCGACTTCTACGACGGCGGCGGCCTCGACATGACCTGCCTCGGCATGGCCGAGTGCGACGTGCACGGCAACGTCAACACCTCCTCCTTCGGCGGCCGGCTCAACGGCTGCGGCGGCTTCATCAACATCAGCCAGAACGCCCGAAGCGTCGTCTTCGCTGGCACCTTCACGGTCGGCGGCCTCAGCGTCGCCATCGAGGACGGCGCCCTGCGCATCCTGAAGGAAGGCGCCTCGCGCAAGTTCATCCAGGCCGTGGAGCAGGTGACCTTCTCGGGCGCCTACGCGCAGGAGCGCGAGCAGCCGGTGCTCTACGTGACGGAGCGTTGCGTCTTCCAGCTCACCGCCGCCGGGCTCGAGCTGATCGAGGTGGCGCCGGGCATCGACATCGAGCGCGACATCCTCGCCCACATGGACTTCAAGCCGATCGTCAACGCCCCGATCACCATGGACCGGCGCATCTTCGTCGATGAGCCGATGGAACTGCTCTCGGACCTCCTGAACCTCAACCTCTGTGAGCGGGTGAGCTACGACGAGGGCCGCAACATCCTGTTCCTCAACCTCGAGGGCTGGCACGCCCGCACGAAGGGCGATATCGCGGATCTGCGCAAGGTGCTGGTCGAGGCCTGCGAGGCGACGGGCCGGCGGGTGAACTCGATCGTCAACCATGACGGCTTCCGCATGAGCGACAGCCTCTATGACGACTACGCGGAGATGATCGAGCATCTCTGCGCGCACCATTACCTGACCACGACCCGCTACACGACGAACGCCTTCCTGCGCGTGAAGATGCAGGAGGCCCTGAGCCGTCGCGGCATCGCTCCGCACGTCTTCGAGCGCCGGGACGAGGCCCACGCCTTCCTCGACGCGGCCGAGCGGGAGCGCGGAAAGGGACGTCCGGTCGCCTCCGCGGCCTGACGGACGGCATCGCGCCGGGGCGCATCGTCCCGGTTCTTTCCCGGCCGTGTCGCACCTGCGGAACGTCCCCGGCCGGAGACGGCCGGGGACGTTCGCATTCGTCGGCCGACCGTTCCTTGGTCGGCTAAGGGGCGGGCTGACCTACTTGTTGACGCCCACGCTGCCGGTGACGCCGCCCAGGGCGCCCAGCAGGCCGCCCACGATGCCGCCCACCAGACCGCCGACCTGATCGATCACACCGGACACGGCGCCGAGCTCCTGGCTGGCATCGACGTTGAGGCCGACACCGAGACCCACGCCGAGGCCGCCGCCGACCTCGTCGAGTTCCGAGGCGTTCAGCTCGCGGATCGTATCGACGTTCTGCTGCATGTAATATTCTCCTTGAATGTGAGGCTATAGGATAAAACATCCGTATAGCCATGCGTCGCTGCGCAAGGATCACGCGGCGACAGGCCAAGGTGACCACGGTTCGGACTGGCTATCAACCCGGGACGTTGCCTTATATGTGACGATATGAATTCATTTTGCGCTGCAAAATGTGATGACTGTCTGAAATATTGCGGATAGATAACTGAAGGATAAAGTTTTTTTCTGGTCGGTTAGCCGCATGGCGGCCTGCGGTTGTGGAGGTTGATCTCATTCAACCCCCATCCCGGCAAAGCTTTTGAGAACCATGATTTTCGGAGGTTGCTGCGGCAGGACGCCGCAGTTGGGCAGGCCGGCGGTGCGAGCCCGCCGGCCTGCCGGGCTCAGCGCCCGTTCAACCCGCCGAGCAGGCCGCCGACCGAGCCGAGCAGGCCGCCGGCGAGGTTCTCGACGAGGCCGCGCACGTTCGAGACCGCGCCCGCCGGGATGGAATGCACGGTGTCGATCAGCTCGTTCAGGCCGCCGATGCTGACGGACAGCTCCGACTGGCCGCCGCCGACGCAGTCGAGCTCGGCCGCGCTCAACTCGCGGATGGTATCGTCGGTATCGCGCATGGATCGTCTCCTTGTCCGTCGTTGTCGGAGGTGCGGGGACCTTCCGTCGTCTGCAAACGAGGTCGTTTACGGACAATCCAAGTCAAACAGCGGGGATGACCAAGTGCAAATCGCCGATTGAATTCATTGTCTTCGTGATTTCAGGAAAAGATCGTTTCCACGGCCGACGAAAGCATCGCCTTGCCAACGTCTTCCTTCACATCGACCGACCCGGAAACGATCGCCGCGTCGGCTGCGGGCATGGCCGGGGCTTTCGTCGGAAAGGTTCGTTGATCCCGAAGCTTGGAGCTCTATCTCGGACAGGATGTCGCACCTGGGCAGACTGACCTGTCTCGGGGTGTGTTCTTTCATGTCGAGATTACGGAGAAGTTCCTGGTCGATGGACCTGAATACGTCTCGTTCGCATCTCTTCAGAAGAAAAAAGCCGTTCTTCCGGCTCCTCTCGGGAGGCCGTTCTTTCCACACCCTTGCCGTGTCTTGATCTGACAGGCCGCCTGCTGGCACAAGCGCTCCGATGACGTCGCAACTCTTTCGCCGCGAGGTCGCCGAGGCCCGCCGCGACGCGTGGCTCGGCGAGGCGCAGGTCGTGCAGCCCCTGCCGGTGCGGATCGTGGCCGGCGTCTGCGGCGTGCTCGCCGTGGCGCTGGTGCTCTATGCCGTGCTCGGCACCTACACCCGCCGCGTCCACGCGCAGGGCGCGCTGACGCCCAATGTCGGGCTCATCACCGTGGCGAGCCCGGTGGCCGGTCGCGTCAGCGCCTCGGGCGTCAAGGAGGGCGACCGGGTCGCGGCGGGCCAGCTCCTCTACACGATCGACATCGATGCGGTCTCGGCGCGAGGGCCGACCCAGGAGCGCGTCATCGACGAGCTCGCCCGGCAGAAGGAGAGCGTCGAGCGCCAGCGGGCGCTGCGCGCGGCGATGGCCGAGACCGAGAAGCGCTCGCTCGAGGAGCAGCGCGACAACCTCGCGGCGCAGCTCAAGCAGGTCGGCGAGCAGATCGAGCTTCAGGACAAGCTCGTTCCGCCCCTGAAGGCCCGCGCCGACGAGCTCGCCAAGGCGGTGTCCAGCGGCTACGCCCGCGCCGCCGATTTCCAGAGCCAGAACTACCTCTACATGCAGGCGAGCTCGCAGCTCGCGCAGTTCCGCCAGGGCGCGCTCCAGATTGACGGCCGCCTCGGCGACGTGCGCGGCCAGCTCGCCGCCTTCGACGACAAGCTCGCCCGCGACCTCGCGGAGATGGACCGCACCGCCGCCCAGCTCGAGCAACAGAAGGCGGAGAGCGAGGCCCGCCGCGCCATCGAGGTGCGTGCGCCCGAGCGCGGCATCCTCACCTCCATCCGCACCCAGGCCGGGCAGAGCGTGGCCGCGGGCGCGACGCTCCTCACGATCCTGCCGAGCGAGGGACGGCTCCAGGCGAATCTCTACGTCGAATCGTCCTCGATCGGCTTCATCGAGACCGGCGCTCCGGTGATGCTGCGCTACGCCGCCTTCCCCTTCCAGCGCTTCGGGCTCTACCGGGGCACGGTGGTCGAGGTGACGCGGGCGCCGGTCGACGCTGCCGACGCGCCGGACGCCTCCGGGCTCAAGGACAAGGCTGGCGCCGGCATCTACCGCATCGTCGTGCGTCCCGAGGAGGACGGCGTCATGGCCTACGGCGAGAAGCGGCGCCTGGAGGCGGGGATGCGCGTCGAGGCCGATATCGCTCTGGAGAAGCGCCCGCTCTACCGCTGGCTCCTCGATCCGCTCTTCCGCGTGAAGCGCAGCGTCGATCTCGTCACCGGAAGCTGAGCGTGGCCCGCGCCTCCCTCGACCTGTCGGGCCTGCTCGGCACGCTTCAGTTCGGCTTCGGCCGGCGGCTTCCCGTCGTGCTCCAGGCGGAGGCGGCCGAGTGCGGCATGGCCTGCCTCGCCATGGTGCTGGGCTACCACGGCCGCCACGTCGATCTCGGCTCGCTCCGCCGCCGCCACGCCCTGTCCCTGAAGGGCATGACGCTGCGCAACCTCGTCGACCTCGCCGGAGCGATGGGGCTCGCCACCCGCGCCCTGCGGATCGAGCTGAAGGATCTCGGCCGGCTCAAGCGGCCCTGCATCCTGCACTGGGGGCTCAACCACTTCGTCGTGCTGGCCGAGGTCCGCGCCCGCGGCATCGTCGTGCACGATCCCGCCCGCGGCCGGCGCGTCCTCACCTTCGCGGAGGCGTCCCGCGAGTTCACCGGCGTCGCCCTGGAGGCGAGCCCGGCGAGCGGCTTCGTGCGGGAAGCGGCCACCCCCGGCCTGCGGCTGCGCGACCTGTTCCGCAACCTCGCCGGCATGCGCCCGGCGCTCGCGCAGATCCTAGTGCTGTCGCTCGGCATCGAGCTCGTCGCGATCCTGATGCCGATCGCCGCGCAGATCGTCATCGACGAGGTCGTCGTGAACGGCGATCTCGACCTGCTCCTCGTCGTCGCCATCGGTCTCGGCCTGCTGCTCCTGGTGCAGCTCGTGCTCGCCGTGGCGCGGACCTGGGCGATCATGATCGCGGGCACGGCGCTGAACTACCAGTGGTCGGCGAGCCTGTTCGATCATCTCTCCCGGCTGCCCCTCGACTATTTCGAGAAGCGGTATGTCGGCGACGTGATCTCCCGCTTCGGCTCGCTCTCGACCATTCAGAAGGGGCTCACCACCGATCTCGTCCAGGCGGTGCTCGACGGCCTGATGTCGATCGGCATGCTGGTGATGCTGTTCGTCTACGGCGGCTGGCTCGGCTTCGTCGTCGTGCTCTCGACGCTGATCACCACCGCCTTCCGGGTCTTCGCCTACAACGCCTACCGCGAGGGCACCGAGGAATCGATCGTCGCCGAGGCCCGCCAGCAGACGCACTTCATCGAGACCGTGCGCGGCATGGCGAGCGTCAAGCTGCTGGGCCTGCGCGAGCGGCGGCGCGGCACCTGGCTGAACCAGTTCGTGGTGGCGCTGAACGCCCGCCTTCGCCTCCAGCGGCTCGACCTCGTGTTCGGCCGCGCCAACGAGCTCCTGTTCGGCGCCGACCGGCTGATCCTGCTCGTGCTCGGCGCGCGCGCCGTCATCGACCAGTCGATGAGCCTCGGCATGCTGGTGGCCTTCCTCGCCTACCGCGACCAGTTCTCGGGCCGCATCGGCAGCCTGATCGAGTCGGGCTTCAAGCTGCGCATGCTCAACGTGCAGACCGACCGGCTCTCGGACATCGTGCTCACCGAGCCCGAGGAGCAGCCCGCCGGACCCTCCCCGGCGCCGCCCCCGGCCGCTCCCGAGGCGACCGATGGTGGGCAGGCCGCGTCCCGCGCCGGGGCGGTGAGCGCGCGCGATCTCGCGCTCCGCTATGGCGACGACGAGCCCTGGGTGTTCCGCGGCCTGTCCTTCGACGTGCCCGCCGGAAGCAGCTTTGCCATCACCGGCCCCTCCGGCTGCGGCAAGACTACCATGATGAAGATCATGATGGGGCTGATCCCGCCGAGCGAGGGCGCGGTGCTCGTCGACGGGCGCGACATCCGCAGCCTCGGGGCCGCGGCCTACCGCTCGCGCATCGCCGGCGTCATGCAAAACGACGGCTTGTTCGCCGGCTCCATCGCCGAGAACATCTCCTGTTTCGATGAGCGGCCGGACCCGGCCTGGATCGAGGAATGCGCGGCACGCGCGGCGATCCTCGAAGACATCCGCCGCACGCCGATGGGCTTCGAGACGCTCGTCGGCGACATGGGCTCGACCCTGTCGGGCGGGCAGAAGCAGCGCGTCATCCTCGCCCGCGCCCTCTACCGCCGCCCGGACATCCTGTTCCTCGACGAGGCCACGAGCCATCTCGATGAGCCGACCGAGGCCGCCATCGCCGAGGCTCTGCGGAGTCTCGCCATGACGCGGATCATCGTGGCGCATCGCCCGGCCACCATCGCCCATGCCGACCAGGTTCTCGGCTTCGATGCGCCGCGCCGGACGCAGGCCCGGCTTCCGGGCGCGGTGCCGACGGGCTGAGGCGATCCCGGTTCGAGGACGGTTCGTCTCAGGCGGGCTGGCCGGCCTCGTAGACGATCGGACCGAGCGCCGACAGCGTCCGCGCGTGGGCGAGCACCCGGCGGGCGGCCGTGCGGGCGTTGCAGGCCCGCATCCCGGCGTGGGGGGCGCCGTCGCGGAGCGCGACGCAGGCGAGGGCGCGCAGGCGGTTGGCGTCGGCGAGGGCACGGGCGCGCAGCACGGCGACGGGATGCCCGTCCGTCGTCACGTCATCGAGTGTGGGGGCGGCCATGGCCGTTACTCCGGGACGACCGTGGCGGCTGTCCCATTTCAGGACGCAGACTGCCACGGTTTCCCGATTGTGGCAAGAATCGGGCGCGCACGCCCGATCCGTTTCTGCACCGTTTCCGAACGATCGCCCGCCCTATCGGCAGGCCTCCTCGATGGTCTGCGAGAAGTCGAGGTTGTGCGGCCGCGACTGACGTCCCGTCCGGGCGGGAAGCGCGACCGGCGCCGGCTCCTCGTCCCCTTCGAGTGCGGTCACCGTGAAGCCGGCGGCCCAGACCGAGCCCGTGCCCTTCAGGAAGAAGCCGTAGTGGAGCGAGACCGCGTCCTCCGGCACCGGCAGGACGACCCGGCGGGTCACCCAGTCGGAGTCGCCGAGAAGCCAGCCCGCCTCCGGATGGCTCTTGAGGTTGTCGAAGGCGAGCACCATGCCCGGTGCGCCGTCGACCCGCGCCCAGATCGTCGCCCCGTGGCTGACGGCCCGCGTCGCCAGGCGCGCGGCGATCGCGACGCGGCGCCCGAGATAGGGCTCCGCCGACGACTCCTGGAGGTAGGTGCCGAAGGCCTGGCCCGGCTCGCCGTAAAGGCCGCCCCGCGCCGGGTGGACGTAGCGGATCAGCGCAGCATCGCCGCCGTGTCCCGGTGCGTCGCGGTCGATGCCGTGGTCGAACTCGCCGGGATAGGTCGCCAGGAAGCCCCAGGACGAGGGCGGCCGGGCGCGGCGGCCTTCGGCGGCCTCAGCCGCCTTGAGCCGCGCGGAGAGGGTGTTCCAGTCGGAAAGGCCGGCCTGTCTCGCCACGATGTCGAGGCTCTCGCCGTGGCTGAGGGTGATGTGCTTGGCCTCCAGGGCGGCCTTTCCGACTGGAACACCC
>Ga0268245_10000069_pt1 | contig 14125 bp, 21 predicted proteins | sample AgamicMgMae_FD_200252 | JGI IMG/M metagenome (GOLD analysis project Ga0268245, IMG submission 200252) | Agave microbial communities from Guanajuato, Mexico - Mg.Ma.e (v2) (version 2) | ecosystem: Host-associated > Plants > Phyllosphere > Phylloplane/Leaf | place: Guanajuato, Mexico | collected...
TTTTTAAAAATTATTCCGCTTGGATCTTGTTTCACTCGTGGGTTTCAGAGAAATTTTTTTCTGCAACATTTTGTTTCCAACTATTATCTATTTTCTTACATTTTAAGAATTACTTTGCTGTCGTCTTCAGAAAATGTATCGATAATAGTGAATACAAGAATGAAATACTGTAAAACTCGCTTGAGACGTTTCTCAAGGGACCAGAGGAAGAAAACGTATATCCAGGAAAACGTATAATCCGTGAACAAAAAAATCATAGTGTAAATGCATTACTGTTGTTTGGCAAAGAAAGTATCAATTTTAGACAGCTTCATCGAATAAGAGGAAGCTCGTGATGAAAATCATTCTGATTTTCTTGAACATGTTTCCAAAATTCTGATTTTTTCTTGAAATTTTTTAAAAATTTGATTTTCCGATCTTCTAAAATTTTGAATTCAAAATTCTGATATTTCTAAGACTCATCCGAACTTATCATTACTGTATGTTTCCTTTTCTTTCCCTTTTCTTTCCTCTTTTTGGTACTGTTTCCTTGTATGTTCGCTCGAAAAAAACATATTTACGCGGGGTATTTCTTCCTGTAATGTCTTACATGTGAAGTTTAATACAGATTTAGTTGTGTATTTCAAGGGACTAAAGAGAAAAACGTATTACGCCGGAAAACTTATCAAGCGAGAACGTTTTAAACGAATTTTACTGTATACAAAAAGCATTACGTTTTAGCTGCATTTCTAGCCGCGTTAATTAATTACGAATCGGAGAGATAAAAAATATGGACTGACCTAATCGTACCTACAATATAACACGTAATGAACAGTATATGGATATTACAAAACATAGTTTCTTTTCGTTTACATTTTGTTTTTATTTTTATTTATTTTATCAATACATTTTGTAGAGATATTTTATTTTTCTTCGGCCATAGTCGACGTCAATGTTCATATTACTTCGATGAATCTCAGAATTATTTGTAATTACATATACTCGTATTTCAAAATTTTTTCTTAGGAATGTTGTGTTACAATTCAATTTGGTATGAAGAATCATAAGAAAAAATTGGATTCAGTTTGTTTTCCTCGCAGAACTCTCTTCATTTGTACTAAATTTTCTATTGCGCGCTAGTACAATTTTCTGTCAAGGAAAACTTTTTCTTCGGTGTTCGTAAATAGGCTTCTTTTAACTATCTGGTTTATTTTGGGGCAAAATATTGTTTTTATTTCAGATTCATTTTTTTGTCGAGATTCCCCCTCCTGAGAACATTTTTCCCCTCGGAAAGTGTGCTAGGAGTAATTGTACTCGTATTATAGCTAAATGAATTTTCAAACGTAAGACAGTGACCTTTTTTGATGGGTGAAACATCTAATTTGATTTCGATCTAATGCTTTTAGTTTTTCTTCTATAAACTGTACTACCTTTTTCCGAACATTTCTTGTCTTCGACGTTATGTCCTCTCCAACTTGACAAAATTTGAATTACTTACATAGGTACTTATTCTTAGGAGATACATTTGATTTGAATGAAAAGGTATATTTTCTCATTTGATTTCATGGAGAATTTCGTCATCGCGAAATATTATTTTTATGGGACTGAAAGTACTCGTATTCGAAAATTTGATCTAGATCTTTATTGTTTTTGCGAAATTATCTATTTTGTCGATAAGTCTGGATATAATTATCAAGATGATGCGTGAATTAAATTCGACTCACCTGTTCCGCTACAACCACGTTTATAGCATTTTAGATAAATTCGATTCTTAGTTATTTCACTTTTGTATGTGGAATATGCTTGTTGACTTTCATTGCAAATGTACAAATGTCCACGATTATAGGGAATTCGTTCTAGTAACTGGATGTGTTCCATTTTGTGGACGCATCAAATATACAACATTGATAAGAACGTAAAAAAGGCTCGCCACTTGTTAGGCACTTCAACATGTACTGAGACGAGAACAACCAGTTGCTGGTTGCTCAGTTGGGGATGCTGTCACACGGTTACGTGTAGGTATTGGGAATGGGTGACGTTGCCACCACAATACTTATTGGCAAGGTAAAAAATAGTTATGAAATAGAAAAAGGTTTTCATTTAATAAAATAAAATTGAAATTATTGCATTGCGTGATTCTGAAAATTATGTACGTATGTATATATTGAAAAGACAGAGAGAGAAAAAAGTTATACCTTATTCTCGTAATAAAGAGATAACGGAATCTTTTTCCTTCTTTTACTTTCCCTTCCTTCGCTCTTTCTTTCGGTCTTATCAATCATTTGTTCAGCATTTCAATTAACGCCTCTTCATGAGTTTGAAATTTTGCTCAGAGATGACCCCCGTTAAGGGAACTGTTGAAACTGTCTTTCTGTTTCAAACTCGTACCCAAGATTGTCCATCAGTTGTCCAGACTCCAGATAACACAGTAGCGAGTCCAGCCAATTCTAGTATTGGAGACTCACAAAACAAGAATTCGCTGACCCATTTCTTGGATAAATTCGTATAGGCGAAATTTTCCAGCTTAAGAAATCTGTAATTCTAGCAATTTTGTTTTTATTTTCTTATTCACTGTGAAATCAATGAAAACATTTGAAATTTGTTTACCTCTTCATACGAAAATCACGCCCGAATTCCCTAAGCGGATCGAACGGGCAGAAGAAATTAATTCTCGTGATCACGTTCTTGCGTTCAGCTTTCGATACGCTTATGGCAGTCCAATTTTGGTGCGACCAGAACCCGTCGAACTTCGCAAGAGCTAATCAATGTATATCTTCAATGCAGTCTGAGTCAAGCAGACTTTTGAGTAAAATATTTATCCGATCGTACCGATCCGCGAGATCTTTAGCCGATTTTACTAGTGCGTTTATTATGAATATTTCGGTAGCTATCCTCTTACTATAACAAAACGTTCTTTCCATCGTATGTCCTTCTTGCCGCGTCAGCGAATTCGCCGCTGCTCCGTTCATTGTAACGCTCTCGGTGGATGTTTGGTCTGGTGACCGCCTCGCACGCAGGAGATCACTGGTTCAAACCCCACTGAAAGGAGCAAAAATTTCTGCGTTTTAAGTTCATCTAGTTACTCAAAATATCATTGTTACAATTAAAGATACACGGAAAAAAAAAACAAAAAGAAAAAAATTGTGATTCGTTAGCTAACCTAATTATTGAATGAAATTATTGCTACTTCGTGTACACCTTGGTTGTTTGTGTCAGAACCCTTTTTCGTTTTCATCCTCCCTGCTTGTGTCGATAGGGTCCATACATCAGGATCCGATTCTACCGTCACAATCAAAATCACAACGAATGAAAAAATAATAAAGAAATAGTGAAAATTTTAAACTTTAGAGAAAAAAATCTCACGATTCTGATGTGATACAAAAAATCGGCCGACGTAGGGTCGGCAGGAGAATGACCTTTTTAAATTTTATTGGTTTCTCAAAACACCATTACGCCCGGAAGACCTCCAACTACCACACTGGGTAGGTCGCCCTTCGGGGAGAGACAACTTGTTTTTTGTGACAGTAATAAATAATAAATGGCAGGAATAATGGAGTAGCCAACAACAACTCAACCACTTAGCTAAAGTCAAGCATTTTACAGCCCCATGGCCATCGTCTAACCAATCATCCCGTCGTCTCAAAATCATTCTCACTCGTTTACGCATAGGACATACACGTCTCACCCATTCACACATCTGCTCCCATCTCTCCCCTTTGAATTGTGACCATTGTGCCCAAGACGCCCCTCTCTCACTCCCCCACATTTTCATCTGCCCCGTACTTGCCCCACTCCGCATAACTCAACAAATCCTCTCCCTTTATACCAAAATCCTTACCGACACTAACTTGCGTACCACCAATATCCTCTCCTACCACCTAAACACCAATTTCCTCCATCGCATTTAACCTCCCTCTCCTTATCCGTCAAGCAAATAGCCTACTGTATTGCTGAACGCTTGTAAAATTAAAATTGAAAAAAATAAAAACTGAAAAAAAGAAGAGTTCTGGAAGGAAAAAAACGGAAAGAAAAAAATAACGCATGGAATGAAAATGAAGTGAAGACAGAAATAAGTAGTGAGAGAGGGAAGATGCAGGGGCGTGGTAGAGCCAAAGAAAAAAGAGAGATCTAGAGACTGAGAAAAAGGAGCAGGGGAGAAAAAGGTAGAAAAGAAGAAATGAAGAAGGGTGAAGGAGAGAAGTATGGGGAGAGACTGCCTGGCAGACAAACATATAGACAGTCTGAGGGTGGGGAAAGACTGAAACAAAATGGAAAGTGATTTTATGAGGTTGTAAGGGAAAAGTGAAGGAAAAGAAGGGGGAAAGAGGGAAAGAGGGAGAGAGGGAGAGAAGGAAGTGAAGAACTACTGAATGAGGGAGAGTGCAGCAGAAGAATAAATTGGTTTTTAATGCAATTTTATTATTCCCGCATTCGTGGTGAATTGTTGGGTCGAAGAATGTAGTATGGTCGTTCAAAATTAAAACGGGCCTTTCCAGAACAAACATTTTTCATGTACCATGTACTGATACAATAAATAACACTAGGCAACAATTTGAATTTTTTGGAATGCGAATGGGACGAGAGTGGGTGATTTTAAATGTACTTTTCATCCCGAACACCATGTGGTTGTTCATTTTTTGCTAGCACGTCACAGTTTCGAGCACTGATTCTCATATGAATAGATGCAAGAGCACTCTGTCCCGATTCAGAAAGAATGTTCCTCCATCTACGTACGTGAGAACTAGTGCGCGAAATTGGGACGTGCTAGGAAAAAACGGACGACGGTATCGTGTTCGGGATGTCCTATTGGTATTCCAAATATTTCAAATTGTTTTGTAGTGTAATTGATGGTTAGTACGTCCGACTGATGACATTAAAAGTGCTAATTAATTAATAAAAAGTCTCAAAATGATAACACGACAGAGAGAGAAACATAGATAAATATATACAGAGAGAAAGGGAGAGAAGTAAATGAATAAATGAAGGACTTAGTGGTGAAAGAAATGGGGATAGAGAGGAAGAGAGAAGAAAGAAAACAAGCAAGACGGAGAGGGAGAAGCGAGACGGAGGCGAAAAAGAGAGAGTTGTGAGGGAAAAAAGTAGAAAGAGAGAAAAGAAGGCAAAAATATAAAATGAAAATGACGTAAGGAGAGAAGAAGTAGTGAGAAGGGGAAGATGCAGGGAGGCGGTAGAGCCATGGAAAAAAGAGAGATCTAGAGAGTAAGAAAAAGTAAAAGGGGAGATAAAGGTAGTAAAGGTAGGAAAGTAAGAAATGAAGGAGGGTGAAGGAGAGAAGTATGGGGAAAGACTGGCAGACAGACAGACAGACAGACAGAAAGACTGAGGGTGGGGAAAGACTGAAACAAGGGAAGAGTGAATGGGAAAGAATAGAGAAAGTCGAAAAATAAAAAAGAGAGAGAAGAAATTGGGAAACTACTGAGTGAGAGAGAGTGCAGCAGGAGAGGAATTAAAGGAGAGTGATACAGACGGGTAGACAGACAGGGGGACAGAATGATAGACAGAGGGAGGGGAGCTACTGAAATACAAGTTGAAGCGGGTTCATACGGTCCTGTTCAACACTTGGGATCTGATTATGACCTCATTATTGACAACTAAAAACTTGACACAGGAATTGTCACACGCAGTTGCGAGTTTAATGGGAGTGGCTACTTACATGCGAGCTGCGGCTCATTATCCTAACCCTGGAAGCGCCACAGGCCTACCCGTTAATGGCTAGTAGCTTTATATTTCACGCATGAAAAAAAAAAAATCAGGTCGCTATATTCTTCGCTGTTGTGATGGGAAAGTGAATATCGAACCAATCAAAGTACTAAGATGAGGTAAGAGATTTGTTTCCCGGCAAAGATTGAAAATGCTGCTATTTTCGAGACAACATACGCCAGTACAACAATGCTCTGTCATGTGTTTCATTTGGATGCGAACGTTAGCCTTCCTCCAAACCATGGTCCATACTGCTTCAAAATCCATGGAATATTTCTCCTTTTGTATGCTGAACATCAAAAGAATAGCTCATATGGCCAGTTTAATGTATTAGATTTTGCATCTGCTAATGAAGTAAGATTGGAGCATGTAGCTAATAGCAGATTGAGAGAAGATGTTCTCAGTACTCTAAGTAGTCTCTTGCTAAAACATAATGGACCGTTTTCAGACCCTCGCCGGTATAATGATTCAACATGTTCAGAAATTGCGGCAGTGCTCGAAAGTACTCGTACAGATGGGGCACCACCTTCTCATAGATGTATTGCTATATATGCCAGGGATGGAGAATGGACAGATTATTGATCGCGATAGTATGCACTGCGATCCCATGACTTACACTCTTCTCTTTCCAAGCAGAGACACAGGTTGGCATATTGAGATGCCAACAGGTGGAGTTCGTATAACTAAAATTTGACATGTCACAAAACGTGAATATATATTACATCGTATTGCAATAAGAGGTTCTATGCCATCTGGGAAATTCAATCCAGCATACACAAGCGTAAATACGTTAATTGCTGAAAACGACAGTGAATTAGTCGAATTCCCGACGAAGTTTCTTGACAGTTCAAAAATGAGTGGTCTTCCTATACATAAATTAGAATTGAAGGAAGGATGCATTGTTATGTTACGAAGAAATTTGAATCTGATTAAGAAGGATTACTCAACGGCACGAGACTAATTGTAAAGAAAATGTATGATAAGTGCTTGCATCCAGAAATCATTACTGGAGCTAATGCTGAAAGTCAAATACTTCTTCCTAAAGTCTGTCTCACGAGAGAATATCTCACCAAAAATCTGCAACCCGCAGCAATCGAAGGCAATGCGACGGACAGTGGAGAAAGTGATTGGGCGGCCGCGGGGTGGGTTCCTGTTTGCGCCGCGGCATTCTCTCGTGAGACGACTTTTTAGAGTCAATCTTTCTCCTTCAGACATCATTTTCATTCAAAAGAAGGCAATTTCCCATTCGTCTGACTTTCTGTATGACCATCAATGAAGCACAAGGTCAGACTCTAGACAAGGTAGGCATTTACTTGCCAGAACCGGTCTTCAGTCATGGCCAATTGTACGTTGCCTTGTCTCGGGCAAGAAGTTTTAACCAAGTGAAAGTATATATGTCATGCGCAAACCGTGAAACCGAAGAATTCTCAGAAAAATTGATCATTTCATGAAATGATCAACCCCTCTGATTATTCTGCGGAATGATCAATTCTCCTGAACATTACGTGAACTGACTGAGAAAAAAGAACATTTTTCCGTAATTTGATCAAAAATTATTTTCGCTCATTACGTGAAATGATCACTCGTTTTCCTGTGCACTATTTGCCGTAGAATACAAACTTCTCTTGTATTCACGCAGGGATTCATCATTTCTTGATATTCACGCGAATATAAAAAATACAGCTTTTCTTGCACGAATATTATTTTTACCGTAAGAGAGTGATGAGACGGTGTCTTATCTTCGGAAATTCTTTTTTTCCGTTTATTTAAAGAAAACATACATATAACAAATAAACGGTTTACGACTGGGTGTTACCATTTAGCCCGCCGGCATATAGTAATATAATCCAAGGACCAAGAATTTATATATATATATATGAACATGGCTTTTGTGATTATGGAGATACTTCAAATATGAAGTGAGTGCTGCAGGAGATAATGGATGCAGTTTGAGATGAGAGATGTTAGATGATGAGTGAAGGTGGAAGAGACAATGTGAATTTGAATAGTTCCGGGACGATTGCGATATTGGATTCATGTAAGATATAGCTAGCGTCAAATGGAGTATGAATTCAGTTTGAAGTAAACTTGTTCTTGCTGTTGAACGAGATGAGGACATTGAAATAAAACATGATTAATATCAGCACTTATGAAATCTTGTGGGTGTAACGGGCAGTGAGGAGAAATATTTGGTAAAAATCTCGCCAAATTGAGTGGTAGACGATCGTGATCTAATCTGAGTCTACATATTATGGTTACTATAAACTTCCTATTAATGAAGTCAGTCAAGGAGTACCAAGGTCGTAGGGGGATAGAGCTTTGTAACAAATGGTATTGTGAGTTGTGCTTGATGTTATTAGGATAGTGAGTCTTCCAACTTCTCTTATTTTCTTCTTTCACCAGTGACCAAAAGAAATTATCGCTAATTGTTGTAAATTTGTTTGCGGATGTTGATGAACAGACTTCTTTGGCAGCTTATTTGTCCACCATTTCATTGCCGCAAATACCCTTATGAGCCGAAATCCAGGCAAGGACTGCACGAGAGTTCCTTGCTTGTAGCAAACGTTGTAGTGCATATCTTATTTTGATGATATTAACGAATATATTTTTACCGTACTGTGGGGCTGAGATGGCTACCAGAGCTGATAGTAAGTCGGAAACTATTATAATATTATTATGGGCATAGGTGTCATGTGATATTTCTTGGATGTAGTCAAAGGCCATGAGAATTGCTGCAACTTTGCAGTCGAAAGATCAGGAACCAGGACATACCTGCACTGATTTAGTAATTTTAGAGTGAGCGTCGAAGAAGGCCGCCCCACATGCTTCCTTCTGTTTTGAGCCATCTGTGTAAATTGAACGGTATCCCGGAAAATGACTGCTTACAAACTCAGCAAATTGTTATGGTGTAGATTCATTATTCTCCAGGCAAAACCTGATCATGGGCCAACGATGAAAAATGTTGAAATAATTTAGCTGTTGAAAGGGATAGCCTACAATTGAGGGAATGAATGAAAGAATCGTATTATACTCTGTAGCTAGTTGTGTTAGAAGGGGAATTTTCGAAAAATCTTGAATTTTAACGAAGAGCTCCTTATTAAATCAAGAAGATAAACGAGACAGAGATGTTTTTGAGCTAAATAAGTCCTGCGTATCTGCAGAGGTGGAATTTTAGTCTCAGCTTCCAAGGCCACGATGGGTGTTGTTTTTATGGCCCCTAGTATGTGACGTAATGTCTGGTTTTGAATGACATCTAGTTTACGAAGTTGAGTGTACGTAGCTGCGCCGTATAAAAATGTCCCATAATCCATTTTACTGCAAACAAATGACTTGTAAATCATTGACAAAATAGCCGGATCCCCTCCCCATTGGGTGCTTGACAGAGCTTGTAGAATATACATTGCATTGGCACATTCAGAACGAAGCGTAGAGATGTGTTGCATCTATGTTAATCTTTTGTCTAAGGTTATACCTAAATAAGTGTGCTGAGATTTAAGTGGAATTTGTTCACCCAAATGGTGAACTACTGCTTCGTCAATATTGAATGATCGGAGGGAGAAAATACACATAACCGAGACACATTTTGGTATGGGGATGCGTGAAAATGAGTGTTTGGGAAAACATTAGTTGAACTACAAAAGCCCCGAAATGTAGGGGTAGATGTAAGTTAGTAAGGGTTTGCCGCAAGTTTGCCGCAAGACTGAGAGACAAACTTGGGAAGGCGGCATGTATGTCTAGGAACACTGCATTTGAGTGTTGTTTGTTTATGAAGGCCTCGTAAATGTCACTTACGAGCATGGTGACACCATCAACTGCGCAGCGTTTGTTTCGAATGCCAAAAGCAATATGCGCCAAGATATGTTGTTTTTCTGTCCAATGTCTCAAACGTGAGTTTAACATAGATTGGTTCCAGTCACGCGGGATCAGATTTTTCGACCATAGTTTGTTTATGATTTTTAGTAGTGTCTTTGAACATGACTCAGGAATTGACTTGAGACAGCTATATGAGAATCCATCAAGGCCGGGGCTGTTGTTTTTCTTGAATTCAGTGTTGGAGTGACATTCCATGTGAAGTCTGAATCCAAGAAATTATTCTGTGCGGGGGCGAAACGTAAATTTTTGATATTGAAGTCATCTTTCGTTGGAACTGACATAGAAACAACCGAGTCCGCAGAGTTGATAAGGTTCTCCTCCGAGGTTTTGTGGGTATATTTCCTTTTACTAGATCTGAACGCTCTGGAGCATTGCCAGATTGTACTTATGTTGGTGCTCTTATTGAAGGAGGAACTGAACTCTCTGAAAGATTCTCTTTTGATTTTCTTCAGCTCCCTTTTGACCGTGGCATTGCATCTTTGATATATGATGTGATCATCAGAGTTGAGTGTATGTCTCCATTTCCTGAATACCTGTCTCCGGTCTTTGATTAGACGGGTGCACTAAGGCGTCCACCAAATCGGGGAGCAGTTCTGAGTAATAGATAGATTTCGTGTTGACTTATTAGAACATGGAGTTGCATGATGTATTGCTGCGTTAAGAAGAAGAAGAAGAAGAAGAAGAAGAAGAAGAAACTGAGAATAGTCAATTAAGGGATTACTCAGAGGATTGGAGAATGAGGGCATGTACTTTTCCAAGAAATCTGTAAACATGTGAATATTAGTCTTCAATAGATTGAATGTCACTCTAGGTGCCAAGGGCTCAGATGATGTTGAGTTTAGAAGAGGTGAGGTGTTTGTATGATGTATTGTAGTGATGGTAGGGAACTGGTCGTTGCCATATGTATCGCTCTAAACCGTGCAATCAGCCCAGGAAAAACAAATATTAAATTCAAATAACCGTTTCAGCTCGTACACCTCAAGGATAAATGGCGAACCGATTCCAACAATTTCCTTTTTTTCGAAAATGTTGTGAGTCCGAAGTTTCGGAATAGGTATGCCTCGGCTGGCAAGCTAACAATGGTCGATCGGTCTTCTGATTCGTGAGATTTCAAATTTGACCATAAATCATTATAAATACATGTATACGGTAACCAAGATTTTGACGAGGATGATTGATCATGATTAGTGAATCCCCTTTTGAAGGCAAGAAGAGGGATATCTGGATTTCAAAATTCAGTTCAGTAGTAGATTGCATAGTTGCCCGGATGAAACTGGAAAAGATTATTGAATGTTCGTATGAAGCCCCACTTTGAGAAGATTCTCAAAAAGTATAGCAGAGGAGAACTAGTGGAAATCCAAGGAGCAATGCTGATGAACTTCCCTGTCACTTTCTCGAATACGTTTTCCCGAATCAATTTTTCCCGAGTACTGTTTTTTCGAATATTAAATTACCCGAACGACTTATGTCCTGAAGTAATTGTTTTCGAACAAATAAAAACCCTAATAAGAAAACTGAAAACCATTTTCCCGAATGAATTTTTTCCCGAAAAATTTTTCTTATCTCCTTCTTCTACGATTTGCGCATAAAATTTTTTTTTACCCAATTTTTGCAATTAACATGTTTCATTACTGCGTATTGCGAACGCCGTCACTTAATAAAATATTGCTTAGGAAAAAAAATGAGGCGTGCGTCACGTCTTTACAGTTATCGTTCCAAGACGATTGAGTTCACTCAGCGAGATAATGGCTCCGGAAATAATTGATAGAAAATTTCACGTCGATGGGTACATCTACCCACGATCCCGCGTAGCTAAAGGCCGTGTTTACTGGGACTGTCGGCTTCTTCGAAGCAGAACGTGCACCGCGAGGACCATCACGAGCGACCCTGCCGAAGGGGGGCAGTTGCAGGTGTACAAGAGACCGGAAGAATCCAAGCACAGTCACCCGCCAAACCGTGAAGAAGTCGTGGCTGAAGTACTTATCACCACGCTGAAACGGAAGGCGGTTGAGAACCCTGCGGAGCCACCGGCGCGGCTCTTGAGAACCGAACTGCAGGGTACTACATCCGATGTACTGAGTCAGTTGCCCGCCCAGCCAGCCCTGTTGAGAACAATTAGACGAACACGGGAAAATTCATGTAAATTATTCGGGAAAAGTAAACACAATTCGGGAAAAAATTTATTGAGTTCGGAAAAAAAAATTGAAAGTTCTTGTTATTCGGTAATAGTATATTACTGTATGAGCAGCGAAAGTGAGAAATTCCGCAACGAGTGGTGCAAATCAAACGAACTTGCGGAACTCACGACTCGCTGCTCATACTGTAAGATATTTTTCTAAATACATACGGGGCGAAAAAAAATTTTCGTCACGGTTTTATTTTTTTCGCCACTGTTTTGAGTTTTTCGATTTCATTTCGAAATGAATTGTGGAAAATAAAAGTTTCGCTGCTTAAAATTTGATCGTTTTCGGCGTATGTATTTAGAAAAAATCCATTTGGGATTTTGTCATTCGGGAAACCGTATTCGGGAAAATGATTGGAAAGTACTTTTCTAAATACATACGCCGAAAACGGTCAAATTTTAAGCAGCGAAACTTTCATTTTCCACAATTCATTTCGAAATGAAATCGAAAAACTCAAAACAGTGGCGAAAAACTTGAAACAGTGGCGAAAAACTGAAAACAGTGGCGGAAAAAATAAAACCGTGGCGAAAAAAAATTTTCGCCACGTATGTATTTAGAAAAATATCTTACAGTATGAGCAGCGAGTCGTGAGTTCCGCAAGCTCGTTTGATTTGCACCACTCGCTGCGCTCGTGGAGCAATCCATCAAACTCGTCGCGGAATTTCTCACTTTCGCTGCTCATACAGTAATATACTATACGTTAAGTCAGGTTGCATTTTAATATATAACCATTCTTGAATTTTTTGCAATATTCTACGTTTATAATTTGGAATTAATAATTAAATGTACCCGAAAAAAACCGTTCTTGTCCAGCTGCTAAATGCGCGCAGTCAGCAGCAATGCAATCAGCAACATGTTTGCAGAATATGTGCAGTAAACAATTTTTCAAGTCAAATAAAACTAAGAATATTTGACATACACCTCCGTATTATTAATCTCTACTAGCTAACACTGTGCTACAAAAAAAAAAGTTCATGCGCCCGAAATGCGACCTATATATTCTGGTAGATATGGACCCATAGTTTTTTCAGAATTTTTCATTCATATCCCGCGCCAACAGCAAGTTTTAAAGTGAAAAAAAAACGCGATTTTAACCCTTTCGAAGTTGTACAGTACGCGATTCTGAGAGTTCCAAGCAACGGATTTCAACGTATAATAGCTCAAATGATAGGTTTTATTGAGAGAAACAATTGGATTTTTTTTTTAGAATTTTTCGCTCATATCGTTCTCCAGAAACGTGGCCGGAAGTGAGAAAAACGCGATTCCGTAGATCTGAAAATGTGTCCAAACAGGGGACTTAGTCACCCCTGGTAGAGTAAATTGGAGGAAAGATGACTCAATCGTTAAGTCTCACTAAAAGGAATATCTGGAATTTTTTTCAGAATTTTTCGTCCATACCATTCTCCAGGAATAATTTTTAAAATGAAAAAAAGCAATTCATACATCGAAAATGTCTAGTATGCCAGTAAGCGCGTCACGCCCTACATGACACTGTGCTACAAGAACTAAAGTGAACATGTGCTTTGCATACGGAAAAAAAAATTAGAGAGAAAAAATAGAGAAAACAAGGGAAAAATATTCACGACCCTAATGAAGACTATCTCCTTTTCCTTTTCCATGTCTATTTTTCTCCTGAGTTTCTCTTTCTTTCTCTTTCTTTTTCTCTTGTTTTCTCTCTTTTCTCTCTATTTTTCTTCACTTTTTTCTTATTATTGTTTCAGAGATAGCAGGGACAAACGATTTTGTCGAAAATTCGAACTGTTTATCGCACTAATCGTAAATATTTCAAGAAATTTTCATGTATGAATTGTATTTTTCTCTGTTTAAAAATTATCCCTGGGGAATGGTATGGACAAAAATTTCTGAAAAAAATTCCAGATGTTCCTTACGTAGTGAGACCTATCGATTGAGTCATCTTTCCTCCAATTTACTCTACCAGGGGTGACTAAGTCCCCTGTTTGGACACATTTTCAGATCTACGGAATCGCGTTTTTCTCACTTCCGGCCACGTTTCTGGAGAACGATATGAGCGGAAAATTCTAAAAAAAAAATCCAATTGTTTCTCTCAATAAAACCTATCATTTGAGCTATTATACGTTAAAATCCGTTGCTTGTAACTTTCAGAATCGCGTACACTGTACAACTTCACAAGTGTTAAAATCGCGTTTTCTTCACTTGAAACCTCGCTGTTGGCGCACAATATGAACGAAAAATTCTGAAAAAAATTCCAGATGTTTCTCTTGATAGCATCTATCAATGGTGTGAATTTCAACATTTTTCATTCGTAAACATCTCGCGTGAAAAAATAATAACCAAATAGCAAAAAATGGGAATTCAAACCCCTATATCTAGGCAACCCGCTTTGATAT
>Ga0268245_10000078_pt1 | contig 13506 bp, 9 predicted proteins | sample AgamicMgMae_FD_200252 | JGI IMG/M metagenome (GOLD analysis project Ga0268245, IMG submission 200252) | Agave microbial communities from Guanajuato, Mexico - Mg.Ma.e (v2) (version 2) | ecosystem: Host-associated > Plants > Phyllosphere > Phylloplane/Leaf | place: Guanajuato, Mexico | collected...
CCTGTACACCACCTTCACTCGCGAATCTCGGGACTTGCATGCCTCTTCGAGCACACGCTTTGGATTCATGCCGGTCAGACGTCCGAAATCTCTGATAGCAACGTTGCTCGGTTGCGTGCCGCCTGCGCTTCTGTCAATGGAGGTGTCTTGGACCCCCGGCAGGGCGCTGAACATGCCACTCAGCATGTCGGCATCGTCTGCGTCTTCAGCCTCTGCAAGCAAATCTTGGCCCAGCTGTTCTGCTTCATCACTCACGCCATTGAGCTTCGTCGTTTCCGAAGGAGCTGGAGCGGATCCGCCCCGGCTGGGTTCTGCGTCTGACAGCTGCAGCTTTCTTCGGTCAGCTGCCTCACGCGCTAATTCGATCTTCTTCGTGTCCCATTGGGCATCGGCCTGCTGCTGATCGAAGAGCACGTCAGACTGAATCTGCTGCAGTTTCTGCAGCAACTTCTTTTCGCGGCTGCCTTGCACTGTGACGCCACTATTCGCATTCTGCGAGCCCTTGCCTGCCTTCTTCCTTCCCATAGCGCCCTCCATGACTGGATTGATGTCGTACAGTCTCGCCCTCGTACGTAGATACGTCACTAAAAGCTCGTCTGGTTCGAGGTCGCTGTCGACGTCACTGATATCTAGACCATCGTCTTCCCCATCTATTGAGGCAGCACCCTTGTCTTCTGAGACGGGTGAGTCTTTCTTCTTTGACTTGGGTTCTTGTTCTGCAGCAATCGGCTCGTCAGGTTGATCAATCTCCGCCTTCGGCTTTTGAAAATCATAGTCGAAGAGCTCGCTGGTATCACAATTCAGGGACAGCCGCTCCAGTGACTCTGATAGACCCCACATATGTCCTGCATCTTCAAATGAAGGCGATCTGGAAACTGCCCAGCTAAGAACCTCATTGACTTTGTGTGGCGGAATGTCAAGAGCAAGGAGACACAAACGTAGTGCCCAAACCTTTGAAAGCAAGTCATCCCCCAAAGGATGACCATGCTTCCTCGCCAATGGACTGTGGTCCTCTGAAGAATCTACGGTCTTGATATCAAGCAGTTGCTGCATCAGTTCGTCTGGGAGCCAGTCTTTTACAGACAAGTAATCGGCCTGACCTCGCAGTACCCTTTTGTCGGTCTGTAGGCGCGAGACCTGGCGTCCCGACTCCTTGCGCACTCTGGGAGCGTGCTGCTCTACAAATTGCTGTAATTCGGATTCTTCGAGTTGTGATTCGAGTTCCTCGGGGCTCAACTCGTGCAGCTCCCGTCGTCCTGGAGAGGCTTCCTTCGCAGCCGCTGTATCGCCAGAAGCTATCGACGTGGGTACTGTTTCCGGTGTGGCGACGCCCGACACGTCTGTGCTGTTGCTCTCATTATGACCAGCATCCGTCGTCGCTTTCTTTGATATTAGAGAAGTGGTCGCGAAGCCTCGCGCAGGATTTGCTACGGGCTTGGTCTTTTTCTTTTTATTGCCACCAGCCATCGTTGTTTATGAGGAGACAACCAGTGCGGGATACAAATTCAGTGTGTATCGAACATTTTGGTCTGGAAGAAAGACATGAATGTCGTTTGGGTGACCCCAAAAACACCTGCCCGCGCTTAGCCCGATTGGGCGACTAATTGCAGCAAACCGATTTTCTCCAGAACGTCTGTGTATCAGGATGCAATGGTCAATCTTGCGCCGCCTCGACGACGGTTCATGTAGATGAGAGGATGGCGGAACCAGCAGTCAATGGGGAACCAGTCGTTGACCTTGCTGAGACTCGCCGCACACTCCTCTCCAACTCCACGAAGCGCAGGATATCTGAGCTTCATACATTGCACGACAGGCTCGTGAGTAGAGGTAGGTAAGACAATATCCTTCCACCGCGACGTACACGGATAGCACTGACCCATGGCGCAGGTGTCTCATCCATTCACTTTCCTGCGATCCTCGCTCTCTTCTTTCATGTTACCTACGCACTTTATGTCGACACACGATCTCGGCAGGCTGTCGAAAGATGCCTCTCCGATATTGCTGCCACGCCGGAGGCAGAAAGAGCTCTCCCCGATTTTGTGGCGGAGATAGAGAAGGAGTCCTGCAAAGCTAGCATCGCTCCAGCGAACGCTTTTGTGCTGGTGAGATGGAGCTCGGCATTGATACAGCAGTCGTCCGGCAGAAAATCAGCATGGGAGGCATGGGGCAAAAAGACAATGGTGGCGTTGACGAACGCTTTGAACACTTTGTTGGGGTTCGATCCTAAAGGCAGCACCGTCGCGACTGCACTGCGGGTGAGCAGGCGTGCGATCAGAACGTTGGCAAAGTCGGATTTTGGCGCTGAAGCACTGGATGAGTGTGTCAGTGTACTGTGCGCGAAAGCGTCACACCCCGTGTCGACGAACGCAGTCACTCTGGGTATCATCGCTGGCGTCTGCCAAAGGGTACCAGAGCGCTTCGCTGTAGTCGAGTCGAAGAAGCAGGACTACATCGCTTTCTACCTTCGCGAAATACTTGGATCGAGAGCGCAACTGCCGGCCTATATCGCGAAAGCGCTCCAAGACTTCTTTGGCGCCTTCGTGTCTTCCGATGATCTGGAGAAAGATATCGTGCCCGCGGTGGAAAAGGCGCTGCTGAGAGCGCCCGAGGTGGTGTTGAACGACCTTGTCTCGCCAGTCATCTCGTCTCTCCCTGGCGAGTTTGACCTCTCTAACGTTCTAGCCAACAATTTGCTCAAGCCGCTGCTCTCGAACATCAAGTCGACGAATGCCTCAATCCGCAGTGGCGCACTGCACACGTTCTCCACGATCACAAGTCGGTGCCACGACGTGAAACTACTTGACAAGATCGCAGACGAGATCTTGGGCCCCCTGAAGGCGAACAAGGTCACGTCAGCCGATCAGCGAGTAATCCATGCGCAGATGCTTGGCGCCCTCAGTCCGACTGACTCCCTCGCTACCAAAGTGCCTCAAGGCTTGAGTGCCATGGCAGCGAAGGAGGCCAACGAAGCTGCTGCTGATGCGGAGATCGACTCGTTGGCGAAATATGTCAAGTTCGCGTTGGAGAACGCCATCAAGGTTGAGTCCACTACAGTCGACGCTTTCGCTAAAGGGCTGGCTGAGAAACGGCTGCCGTTGCGCCGTCTATGGGCTCTACACTTTGCTGAGATTGTCTGGGGCCTGAGTGATGCGGCCTTCGACAACGACAGTTGCCCAGCTCTCGTTGATGCTGGGATCGGAAAACTCATAGACATTTTCAACGAGGTTACTACCAATCCGGTCCTAGCAGTGCAAAACGGGCAGATCTCCGTCGCATGTGCAGCGACGGCTATATGTGTCTCGAAGGCTGAACGGCTGTCACATCACAAGAGCTTCTCCATCGTTAAGAAGGCGAGCGTCGCAGAACGCGCATTAATGCTGGAGCCAAAACCCTCATTTTTACTCAACCCTCGCATCTTCACCAAGCTCTCCAATGATGAAGACCTACGTTGGTGTCAGCGTGCGCTGTCCTCGGCTTTTCCAATGCTCCCCAAGGACATCGCTGGACTTGCTACGCGTAATGCTTGGGCTCAAGTCATGATCTACCTAGCCGTCGCAGCAGCGGTGCCATCAAAGGTGCGCACGGAAACCACACAGGCGTTGCAGTCTCTGCACTCTACACAAGCCGAAGAAACTGCCGACGTTATTGTCGACGGCTTATGGCGGTGGTGTCAAGACGTTGAGCTAGATGCTAGAGATAGTACCGCGCTGGCAGCCAAGACAGGGCGCGATGAACTGTACAAGATCATTCGAGCGATCTGCGCCCCTCCCACAACAATGGCAGAAACGGACCCTGATCAGCGATCTATCGTCCGAGAGAAGCAGATGGTAAGACTACAGGTGCTGTGCAGACCACAGCTTGTGCCTCGTGTCCATTGGATTGAGCTCTGTCTGCGAACTGGCACAGACCCGGGAAATCTGGCAAGCACGCGCGCCGAAGAATGTCTCACTCAGATCATGACTGTGACAGAGAATTCTGTCTGGCAATCTTTACCCGCTTTTCAGTCAGCGGCTTTCAGCGCTGCGGCAGACCTGGCGTTCGTTGCACCCGATGTCGTGACGCCACTCATAGTGGCTCAGATATCTAGAGACTTGAATCCGTCACAACTCGCGGAGATTGGACCGACAGAAGCTGCAATTTACCGAACGCCGGAAGGGACTGCTTTCGTGGATGTACTGTCCAAATCGCAACTGCAGGCAGTGAGCAAAAACACCAAAGATTACGACACACTCAGATGGGAGGAAGAGCTGAGGGCTCAGCTTGCACAGAAAAAGGGTCAGACGAAAGAGCTGACTGGGGAGGAGCAGAGCAAGGTCAACGCTCAGCTCAAGAAGGAATCTGCCATTAGACAAGATGTCACTGCCATCGATGCACGCCTGAGGCGTGGTATCGGTATCATCAGTGCCCTTGCTACTGGCCCGCCGACAGAAGCAGAAGAGTGGTTTGGACCGTCTGTAAAGCTCCTCTTCGAAGTCATCCAAGCCGGCGCTGGACTGGTTCTGGGTGATACTGCCGCTCTAGGCTACTTGCAGTGCGCAAGCCGGACGTCGAACCGCCTGGGTGCCAACCGACCGTTTGTCGGCGTTGCCACACTCCGTGCGGCTGGCATAACTATTCTACCAGAGAACTTGCTCGCGGAGCCCTTGGGAGACCTTGTAACAAGGATTCTGTACCGCCTGCGCTTCCTGGGTGAGCAAAGACCATTCGACACGGTGACGCTGAGCTACATTCTAGCCCTGATCTTCATCGTGTTTGAAGGTGGCGGCGTCGACCAAGCAGCAGGCGAGGACGCGGATGAGCAAATCGTGCTCGCCGTGGAGATCCTGTCCTTCCATACCGGTGCCTGTAGCGACTCCCGCTTGCCCCGTCAGAAACTGCTAGACGTCCTGCTCAGTGCCATGCAACGCTACACTCAGCATTTCAAAATATTGAAGGACTGCTTTATCGACCTTTGCCGATGTGTTGCTCCGAATATGGTGAAAATGGAAACCGATACGGTCGTCAAGGGTGCCATTCTCGCAGACCCGTCTGTACGAGGAGCAGTCCTGCAGGCCATCAGCGCAGAGCTTGAGCTCACCGACCGCAACCTCTACGAGGAAATCTGGCTGGCGTGCCACGACGATGTGGAAGAGCATATTGAGACTGCTCATGAGATCTGGGAAGAGAATAACCTGCAGGTAACTGCTGCATTGGGCAGTCATTTGATACCCTACACGAGCTCGACGGACTCTCAACTACGTCGCGCCGCGGCGCGCTCCGTTGCAGACTCTGTATCCAAGCACCCCGAAGTCTTTGAAAGTATACTTGCTAAGCTGCAGGAGCAGTATCTGGAGGCTGCCAAACCCCGTAAACCGGAGCTCGACCGGTATGGCATGCCGCTGAGAAAAGATCTCTCTGATCCCTGGGAGTCAAGGCACGGAGTTGCAGTGACGTTCAAAGAGCTCGCCAGAGTCTTTCCGCAAGATCATCTCGTGCCATTCATAAACTTCCTGATCGAAAGCGGTCCGCTCGGTGACAGAAATCCCGGTGTACGCGACAGCATGGTCGATGCAGCGACGACTATTGTTGCGGCGCGCGGGCAGGAACAGGTGGAGGCACTCATGCAGCTTTGCGAGACTACATTGAGCCAGTCGACCAACAATGCACAATCACAAGACCTCATCAACGAAGCCGTCGTCATTCTATACGGCGCCTTGGCCCGCCACTTGCCTCGTGGAGATGCACGTATACCCAAGGTTGTCCAGCGGCTTTTGGAAACACTAAGCACGCCTTCCGAGTCAGTCCAGTACGCCGTGGCCCAATGCCTACCACCTCTCGTACGCGCGTCAAGCGACCAAGCTGGCCAGTACATGCAGCAAATGATCCACGAGATGTTGCATGCCAAGAAGTACGCTGCAAGACGTGGTGCCGCGTATGGACTTGCTGGGATCGTAAAAGGTCGCGGCATCTTGTCGCTGAAAGAGAGCCGCCTACTGTCCACACTCAGAGCTGCCACGGAGAACAAGAAGGATCCCAATGAGCGACAAGGCGCCTTCTTAGCGTATGAATTGTTGTCACTCATGCTTGGCCGCATCTTTGAGCCTTATGTGATCCAAGTCGTTCCTCAACTCTTGGTCGGATTCGGCGATACGAGTACAGACGTTCGTGAAGCGTGCCTTGATGCAGCGAAAACATGCTTTGCTTCGTTGAGCTCTTATGGTGTGCAGCAAGTGCTGCCGACGCTCCTCGAGGGTTTGGAAGAATCGCAATGGCGCAGCAAGAAGGGTGCCAGCGACTCACTGGGTGCTATGGCTTACCTCGACCCTCAACAGCTTGCCGTCAGCCTCCCTGACATCATTCCACCGTTGACGGACGTGCTCAATGATAGCCACAAAGAAGTTCGCGCTTCCGCAAACCGAAGTTTGCAGCGCTTTGGAGAGGTAATCACCAACCCTGAAGTCAAGAGCCAAGTCAACATCCTGCTCAAGGCGCTCAGCGATCCAACCAAGTACACCGATGACGCTCTCGATGCGCTCATCAAGGTTAACTTCGTCCATTACCTAGACGCACCCTCGTTGGCCCTGGTGGTTCGTATCCTCGAGCGTGGTCTCGGCGAGAGATCAGCCACCAAGCGAAAGGCTGCCCAAATTATCGGCAGTCTGGCACATCTGACGGAGCGAAAGGATCTAACCTCGCACCTGCCGATCCTCGTCGCAGGATTGCGCGTCGCGATCGTGGATCCTGTGCCAACCACTCGTGCAACAGCGTCAAAAGCGCTTGGCTCGACAATTGAAAAGCTGGGCGAAGACGCGTTGCCCGATCTTATCCCAAGTCTCATGCAGACGCTCAAGTCAGACACTGGCGCAGGCGACCGTCTCGGATCTGCTCAGGCTCTCAGTGAAGTGCTTGCTGGCTTGGGCACTGGCCGCCTCGAAGGAACTCTGCCCACGATCCTGCAAAATGTGTCAAGTTCGAAGGCTTCGGTGCGCGAGGGCTTCATGTCGCTGTTCATTTTCTTGCCCGCATGCTTCGGTCAAAGCTTTGCCAATTACCTGGCTCGCATCATCCCACCTATACTCGGTGGTTTAGCCGATGACGTTGAGTCAATACGTGAGACTGCGCTACGGGCTGGTCGGCTTCTTGTCAAGAACTTTGCCGCTCGCTCGGTGGATCTGCTACTGCCAGAGCTTGAGCGTGGTTTGGCTGACGACAGCTACCGCATCCGTTTGAGCTCCGTCGAACTTGTCGGCGATCTGCTCTTCAACCTTACGGGCATCAGCGGCAAAACGGAAGCCGAAGACATGGAAGAGAACGCGACTGAAGCGGGCCAGTCACTGCTCGAAATCTTGGGTGAGGAGAAGCGGAACAGAGTTCTGTCCGCGCTTTACATCTGCCGATGCGACACGTCTGGGCTGGTCCGCACTGCAGCAATCAACGTGTGGAAGGCACTTGTGTCCACACCTCGCACTTTGCGCGAGCTGATCCCCACGCTTACGCAACTGCTCGTCCGCAGACTCGCGAGCTCGAACATGGAGCAGAAGGTTATTGCTGGCAATGCCCTTGGTGAGTTGATCCGCAAAGCCGGAGAAGGTGTCCTTGCGACACTGCTACCGACCTTGGAAGAGGGCTTGCAGACCGCGACGGACACAGATGCAAGGCAAGGTATTTGCATTGCCCTACGTGAGCTCATTACATCCGCCTCCCCAGAGTCACTCGAGGAGTATGAGAAGACACTCATCTCGGTCGTGCGGACTGCTCTCGTCGACTCTGACGAGGATGTCAGAGAAGCCGCCGCGGAAGCCTTTGATTCGCTGCAGAAGGTCATTGGCAAGCGGTCCATCGATCAGGTCCTACCTCATCTACTCGCTCTGCTACGTTCCGAAGAAGAAGCAGAGAACGCACTGGCCGGGCTTCTCACTTTACTCACAGAGGCAACACGGTCGAACGTCATCCTGCCAAATCTATTGCCTACCTTGCTCACGTCGCCAATCTCAGCTTTCAACGCCCGAGCTTTGGCGTCTTTGGCCGAAGTCGCTAGTTCATCGATGACCAGGCGGCTGCCGAACATACTGAATGCGCTCATGGACAACATCGTGGCGTGTAAGGATGAGACGCTCAAGACTGAGCTCGACACGTCGTTCGACACCATTACGTGCTCCGTGGATGAGTATGACGGGCTGAACACGTTGATGAGCGCTATGTTGGTGTTGGTCAAGAACGAGGACCATCGGAAGCGAGCTTCTGCTGATCTGCACCTCGCCAAGTTCTTCCAAGCTGCTCAGGTGGACTTCTCGCGATACTACCCCGATCTGATTAGGGTGCTGCTTATCGCCTTTGATGACAGCGACAAGGAGGTGGTGAAGGCGGCCTGGTCTGCTCTCAGTGCGTTGACGCAGCGTTTGCGAAAGGAAGAGATGGAATCGCTTGTCATCTCGACTCGCCAGGCACTCAACCATGTCGGCGTTGCGGGCCACGACTTACCCGGCTTTTCACTACCTAAAGGCATCAATGCCATCCTGCCCATCTTCCTGCAAGGTTTGATGAACGGCACGGCCGAGCAGCGAACGCAGGCCGCGCTTGCTATCTCGGACCTCATCGACCGCACAAGTGCTGAAGGCCTGAGGCCATTCGTCACGCAGATCACTGGGCCGTTGATCCGTGTTGTGTCCGAACGCTCGACGGAGCTCAAAGCGGCCATCCTTCTCACACTCAACAACCTCCTCGCGAAGATCCCCACCTTCCTCAAACCTTTCCTGCCGCAGCTACAGCGCACTTTTGCGAAGTCTTTGGCAGATCCGTCCAGTGAGGTGCTCCGATCGAGGGCTGCCAAAGCTTTGGGCACACTGATCACGATGACGCCGCGTATCGATCCGCTCATCGCTGAGTTGGTCACTGGCTCGAAGACGACAGACGCGGGTGTGAGAAATGCAATGCTCAAAGCTCTGTACGAAGTCGTCAGCAAAGCAGGCTCGAACATGAGTGACGTGTCACGAAACTCGATACTAGGACTTATCGATTCGGACACCGGCGAGACTGATGTTACGCTGAACATCACCTACGCTAGGCTACTGGGCGCCCTAATCAAAGTGTTACCACCAGAGGCAGCGGTGAGCCTGATCAAGGGTCGTGTGCTGACCAACCATTTCACTCAAGCCTCGGTGCTTGCGCTCAACGCCGTTTTGGTCGAGGCGCCAAACGTTCTGACCGATCAGCTGGGTGATATCACCGCTTCGATCGTCGTGCAAGGCGTCACAAGCAGCCAGCCGTTTGTGGCGGACAACTGCGTGCTCGCGGCCGGCAAACTTCTGCTGGCGGAGACGAGCAACAAGAGCTACGAGAGCACCAAGCCCATCTTTGATGCTCTGGCGCACGTCATAGCGCCAGGTGGACCCGTCGACACGCGTCGCTTGGCACTTGTTGTTATCCGGACGGTCAGCCGCGAGAACAACGAGCTCGTCAGACCGCACCTCGGCACCCTCGTCCCGCCCGTCTTCGCCAGCGTACGAGACGCCGTCATCCCGGTCAAGCTTTCGGCCGAGGCGGCTTTCCTTGCCATTTTCGCGGTGGTGGAGGAGGAGAGCGCAGTCTTCGACAAGTACATGGCCGGACCGGGCGCGGGCTTGCAACCCGGGCCGAAGCGGAGCATGCAAGAGTACTTCAAGCGTATCGCGTTGCGGTTGAGCAACCAGGCGAGGGAGAGGAAGGAGGCCGAAGGGGGTCAAGGTGGGCTTGGGTTGAGCAATGATGAGCAGGAGGACATGAGGGAGGTCATGAGTGTGGGCAGGGTGGACTTGGGCGAGGGTGGGTTTGGCGATGATTGAACGGTTAGTATACACAATCATGCAATGACAAGTCCGCTTTCGAAAGGTACGTCAAGGAGCGTTCTGGTTTGAGGCGCTCAATGACTGGAGAAGTACCACCCGGTCGATATCAATGAACGATTGCACTGACCAGAGTAAGTGTGCTAGCCACTCATCGTGACATAGATATGTTCATGTTCTCGTACCTTTTCTTGTGTTAAAGTAGACCATCGCGAGTTCGAAGTCTCTATTAGATTCTACATGGAAGTCCGAGCCATTGATTATATTGCACGTGACTTTACGGCCCCACTCTCGCTAAGATGGTATTAGCGCTGGCTTGGCGGAATCGCGCACTTCAATCGTGCCCGCTTTTCAGATTCGTTCGAGGGGAGTAGACGACGACGTCGACAACAAACATCCATCAACACCATCGTCAATCCCGGCCAAGATGTAAGTCCGACGCACATGCATTCCGCCCCGCGGTGATCGCGGTGGCAGCCGGACCATGCTGCACCCATGAGTGACGCCACGCGCCCACACCGCCCTCCCAGCGGCAAACACCACGCCACCACCCCTTACCACGCTCTTACTGACTAAATGCCCTTTCCAGGGTGAACCTCCGCACTCAGAAGCGCCTGGCGGCCTCCGTGGCCGACTGCGGCAAGCGCAAGATCTGGCTGGACCCGAACGAAGTTAACGAGATCTCCAACGCCAACTCTCGTCAGACCATCCGCAAGCTCATCTCCGATGGCCTCATCATCCGCAAGCCGGTCACTATGCACTCTCGCTCGCGCGCGCGGGAGTTGACGGCCGCGAGGAGGATTGGAAGGCACAGGGGTGCCGGTAAGAGGAAGGGTACCGCCGATGCTCGTATGCCAAGGTATGCATAACATCACTCCGTGATTTGGTCAAGAGGCGGAAGAATCGGATGAACTCAGAGGGAGGGAGACTGGTTTGGTGGCATTTGTGATGGCCGGATGCTGATAATGTGATGAACAGCCAAGTCATGTGGATGCGTCGCCTGCGTGTCCTCCGCCGCCTACTCGTCAAGTACCGTGCCGCCGGCAAGATCGACAAGCACCTCTACCACGAGCTCTACCACTTGAGCAAGGGTAACACCTTCAAGCACAAGCGTGCGCTCGTCGAGCACGTACGTATCAAACCGGACCAGCCTCGACATCATGATGTCATCTCATGAACATCGCTAACCTTTTCTTTAGATCCACAAGGCCAAGGCCGAGAAGGCGCGTGAGCGTGTCCTCAAGGAGGAGATGGACGCCAAGCGTGCGAAGACGAAGGCGGCGCGCGAGAGGCGACAGGAGCGTATCCAGCAGAAGCGGAACCAGATGACCGACAACGCGGAGGTTCCGGCCGGCGAGCAGGAGTAGAAGTGTTGTGCAATGACGAATTTCAAGTCCTAGAAACAAGCATTTCACGGTGCCAAGGATGAGCGGACGGCATGCCTGTCTACGTGCAGTAAGCTCGAGGCGGCCGCAGATGGGATTGATGAGGGAATTCCTGGCGCGGCTCTTTTCCGGCGTTCCGATTGTTGTTGCGAGGTTGTGCATAGTTCGAGACAGCCACGTAGTGTATGGCTTGAACTTCATATTCCGACATCTGGTTGGTATATCGATGTCCTGAGTATCGTTGTCAAACTTCAGATTGGAGGTAGAACTCTCGAATTCTCGAATTCAGTCTCTCGACGATGCAATCACTGACACTTGCAACAAGATTCCGGCACATGATGTATGAGGGGGAGTTCTTCGAAGCCCACGCAGCTGATGACTATCTACACATGACATTCCCCCAGTCTCTCGGACCTACACAACACTAAGCTCAGGGGGCCAGTCCGCTCCAGAGCCGATCCACCTCTCGAGCTTCTCTGCCATCAATCCATCCATACACAACACCTCCCCATCCCCTCCCCTCCCCTCACCCATCCCAACACTCCATGTCCCTCGTCCCTCAAAAGCCTACTTCTTCTGGCTCATCTCCTCCACCTCCTTCCGGTCCTTGGCCAACTGCGCCTCCGAATCCGCCACCTTGCGCTTCAACGCCTCGAGCTTCTCCCGCTCCTGCTGTCGCACGTAGTAGTCTTCGCTGGCCTGCTCGCGCTTGGTGAAGGCGTCGCCCTGGGCGGCGCCGCCCGCGCGAGGCGCACCCGAATCGCCTTCGGCTTGTTTGCGCGCGACCAGGGAGAAGGTCCGGCGGGTGCTGAGGCGGGTGGCCGGGAGGAGGAGGGTGCGGAGACGGAGAGAGGTGGACATTGTTGGTGGTTCTGGGGTGTTTTGGTTTGGTTGGTTCTGCTTGGAGGTCAGATGGGTTGGTTGGGATGCTGCTTAAGGCGAGGGGTGGGAAGGGTGCGTACTGGAGGGTAGATGGTGTTGTCTAGACTTGATTATTATTGTGTGTTGCTTGATGATGTTTGGATTCGGGGAGCTTTGAGTATAGCTGGAGCTCTCAATCAGGAACGCCAAGCGGAGGTCGAGCGGAGTTGGACGGGCTTGCAGCGTCATATGTAACCCATACCTTCAATGTTCCTGTTCCCTATGTACATACGGACTTCACCTCCCTTTGGTATGATATATTGATTCCGAAACAACAGGTGAGTGCATCCAGACGTTCGCCGATCAAACGCTTTGCTTCAACTTCAATCAATTCACCTACCCGTCCATTCGCATTTCGACGGCGGTACTAGCAGAACGATGAGCTCCAAAGTGCGGAAGCGGTGTGTTTGCAGGCAGGGCATCATCGCTCAAAACTACCGTCTGGTCTCCTACTGTTCAGCGTGCAACAACGTTCTCTAGCCTCGACCCTTGCGACGTTGACCTACTGTATCTGCTGGTCCTTGTGTGCTCAATTGCTTGCTCCCTATTGTTTACGGGAGAGATCCAAGGCTTGCAGATGTACTGACCGAAGCTATCATCAGACGCGACACTTCCTCATCCCTTCGCACCCAAAGAATATCGACCACGACTCGTCACGCTGCGTGGTCTGCAGCTTCCCAATCGCTCGCCGCATAGCCATCCTCTTCACCCGTGACGTCGATCAGTCGTCAAGATGGTCGGGATAGGTCCAAAACGGCGCCCCAGCCGTAAGGGGTCGATGGCCGACGTGCCACACGATCTTATGCAAGAGATCAAGAGGCTGGAGGACTTGTTCACGGTTGACACTGCCAAGCTCAAGGCCATCACCGACCACTTCATCTCCGAGCTGGCCAAGGGTCTGTCGAAGGAAGGTGGCAGCATCCCTATGAACCCGACGTGGGTGATGGGCTTCCCCACCGGCCACGAGCAGGGCACCTTCTTGGCTTTGGACATGGGCGGCACCAATTTGCGCGTTTGCGAGATCAACCTGCCCGAGGAGAAGGGCGAGTTCGACATCATCCAGTCCAAGTACCGCATGCCGGAGGACCTCAAGACGGGCACGGCGGACGAGCTGTGGGGTTACATTGCCGATTGTCTGCAGCAATTCATCGAGTACCACCACGAAGGCGAGAAGCTCGACCGGCTGCCCCTCGGCTTCACCTTCTCCTACCCAGCAACGCAAGATTACGTCGACCACGGCGTGCTGCAGCGCTGGACCAAGGGCTTCGACATCGAGGGCGTAGAAGGCAAAGACGTCGTGCCGCCGTTTGAGGAAGCGCTCCAAGAGCGCGGCGTACCCATCAAGCTCACGGCGTTGATCAACGACACGACCGGCACACTGATAGCTAGCAGCTATACCG
>Ga0268245_10000135_pt1 | contig 10419 bp, 7 predicted proteins | sample AgamicMgMae_FD_200252 | JGI IMG/M metagenome (GOLD analysis project Ga0268245, IMG submission 200252) | Agave microbial communities from Guanajuato, Mexico - Mg.Ma.e (v2) (version 2) | ecosystem: Host-associated > Plants > Phyllosphere > Phylloplane/Leaf | place: Guanajuato, Mexico | collected...
AGGTGGAGGAGGCGCGGAGGCAGGAGGAGGGGCGTACGGCCGATGGGGTGCAGATTGTGGAGAGGGATGAGGGGGATAAGGTGCAGGATGGAGATGCGGATACGCATGAAGAGACGGATTGGAAGCAGAATGAGGGGGGGAATAGTAAGCATCATGATGCTTATGCTGCGGATGATGAACGAAGGGTGAGTTTTACTACAAGTGCATGTTGTGGGTATATCTGCTGATTTGGAGTACAGTGAGCTTTTCCATACGACCGATTTAAGAGATTGTTGTGTTGATTGACGAGGACAGTGACGGCGACGAGAAGCAAACGAACGAATACGAAAAACTCCTGGAAAGATACACCCCGCAAGAAATCGCCTTGCTCCGCACCCTCCAGCACGAAAAGGACTACCGGACCCACCTCCAGCTCAACGACGGCAAACGCAAAAGCCCGCAGACCCACAACCAGACGCAAATCTCCATCGACGAGCAAGACCAATTCTCGCCCGACAACTGGCTCCCGCGCTCCGAACACCTCATCCGCCTAACGGGCAAACACCCCCTGAACGCCGAAGCCGACCTCACGACGCTCTTCGCCGCCGGCCTGATCACGCCCAACGAGCTGCACTACGTCCGCAACCACGGCGCCGTGCCCCGCATCCTGTGGGAACTCCACGAACTGGATGTGGAAAATGGCGCGCTCGTCCTCTCCATGGACGACCTGAAAAACAATTTCGAAGCGATCAACATCCCCGTCTCGCTGGCGTGCGACGGCAACCGCCGGAAAGAACTCAACATGATCAAGAAGAGCAAGGGCTTCAACTGGGGCGGCGGCGCGACGGGTTGCGTGTACTGGAAGGGCCCCTTACTTCGGGACGTGCTGCTGGCCGCGGGCGTGCGGCCCGGCGCTCACACGGGCGAGGGCAAGCAGCGCTGGGTGAATTTCCAGGGCGCGGATGAACCCTCCGAGGGGAAATACGAGACGTGCATCCCGTTGCAATATGCGATGGATCCGACCAATGACGTCTTGCTCGCGTACGAGATGAACGATGTCCCCCTGCCGCCGGACCATGGATACCCCGTGCGGCTGATGATCCCGGGGTATGTGGGCGGGCGGTGCGTGAAGTGGTTGCGGAAGATCTGGGTGTCGGACGAGGAGAACATGAGTCATTATCATATTTGGGACAATCGGGTGTTGCCGAGTTTCGTGACGGAGAAGGACGGCGAGTTCGCGACGGCGATGTTCAATCATCCGGATACGGCGTGTACGTGTAGCTGACTGAAAATGTGGAGATTGGGGGTTGCACGGGCTGATTGTGATGTTTTTGACAGGCAACGAGCAGAACCTGAACTCCGTCGTCTGTCGACCGGCTCAGGGCGAGAAGATCCCACTGACCGAGGCGAGAAAGGGCTCGACCTACCGCATCCAAGGCTATGCCTACGATGGCGGCGGCCACGAGGTCCAGCGGGTGGAAGTCAGCCTGGACGGCGGCGAGACCTGGCTCTATTGCATCCGCCAATTCCCGGACTACCCTATCCGCCACGGCAACAAGTTCTGGACCTGGCTGCACTGGCACGTGGACGTCGGCATGGTGCACTTGCTGCAGGCCAAGAGCATCAGCGTGCGAGCATGGAATGTATTCAAGAACACGCAGCCGGAGAAGGCCACGTGGAACACCATGGGGATGATGAATAATTGCTGGTACATCGTGAAGCCGGAGATCCAACAGGAGGACGACGCCGAGGTGCCGTGCATTGTCTATCGCCATCCCGCCGAGCCTGGCACCGGCGACGGCGGGTGGATGCAGCCTTCGGAGGAGAACAAGATCGCCAGCGCGAAGCAAGAGGCGGGCGCGCCGCAGAAGCAGTTCACGCGGCAGGAGATCGAGAAGCACGGCTCCGAAAGCGACTGCTGGATCATCGTGGACGGCAAAGTCTACGACGCGACGTCCGTGCTGGCGTGGCATCCCGGCGGCAAGGCGGCGATTGTCGGGCACGCGGGCAAAGTTCATCAGGAGACGAGCGACGAGTTCGCGTCGATCCACGACGGCTACGCGTACCAGAAGCTGAAGGAGTGTATTCTTGGCGTCGTGACGGAGAAGGCGGCGGGGTTCATCCGGGCCAATGCCGAGGCGGCGGCGAAGGAAAAGGCGGAAGCGAAGAAGAATCGCAGTGGCGACGTCGTGTTGCAGAAGCATCGGTGGGTGCCGGTGAAGCTCGTGGATCGCAAAGCCCTCAGCAAAGACACGCGACGATACACGTTCGGATTGCCGGACGGGATGAAGGAGCTCGGGTTGGGCACGTGTCAGCATATTCAGATCGGGTTCCACCTGAAGGACAAGATGCTCGTTCGCTCGTACACTCCCACGAAACCTTTGCTGCCGGATCCGGGGAAGAGTGGGCAGAAGGGGCAGCAGGAAGATGGTGCTGCTAGTGATGAGGTTCAGGCTATGCAGGACGGTCAGGGGACCTTTGAACTGGTGGTCAAGACGTATTTCCCCACTGACGAGCAGCCTGGCGGTGCCATGTCTAATGTACTGGACTGCATGCCTATTGGCGAAGAGGTGGAAATCCGGGGACCCACGGGTGAGGTGAGTATTGCACGATCGTGATCTTCGATATCTTGTTCCTCCAATCGTTTCGCTAATCATCACTGGCGCCACAGATCGTCTACAACGGCAACGGCAAATTCACCATCTCCAACGACGACATGACCTTCCACAAGATCAACCTCGTCCTAGGCGGCAGTGGTCTCACGCCCGGCTACGCCTTGATCGCACGGGCACTGCTGGTCGCCGGCGAAACCGTGCAGGTCAGGGTCGTGGACGCCAACAAGTCCGAGGCGGATATCCTGTTGCGCGAGGAGCTGGATCGTTTCGAGCGGGAGAGTCAGGGTCGGCTGAAGGTGACGCATGTCTTGAGCCATCCCAGCGAGAGCTGGAAGGGATTGAAAGGCCATGTTAATGCGGAGATTATCAAGAATAATCTGTTCCCGCCCGGGGGAGGGACGGCGTGTTTCCTCTGCGGTCCCCCGGCGATGATACAGAAGGCTGCGCTGCCGGCGTTAAGAGGTACGTTTTTCTGCTGATATGCTTGGATGTTTTCCTGAAGCTGACGTCTTTAGATTGGGGTTTCGAAGAAGATAAAACCGTTTTCGGGTTCTGAAGAGGGCTGGACACGTGTTGGGGAATTGCAACTATAGCCATCCATCATTGAGGAGCTCCAATCCTACGATTACACACCACAGCAACGGTATACTGCTAAGAAGATTCGAGGTCTCGCTACGCTGCGTCGGTGTTGATGTCGAGCTTGTCGATGTCGCCAAACCTGTGGCGTTAGGATCCGGCACGTTCGGCTGCGGTGGTGATCCGAGACCATCGGGGACTGAACACGTTGTGTCGTCACACGGTGCTCCCATTGGCTTCGTGCCATCCTCTGAGCTGTTGAAAAACGCATGGACGTAGCTGACCGTGAGTACGGCGTCCTGCTCCGGCGGCCCTGCACTCCACCCCGGGTCGCCGTTCGACCAGTGGATGAGATGGATCGCGCCGGGACTCGTCGGCACACTATCCGTTATGTTCCAAGCGAGGATGCCGTCGATGTAGAAATCGATGCGATCCGGCAGCCAGTCGAACCGGTACTCGGCATAAACTCCCGCCGGGTTGAACGACAGTCCATACACCCCGAAACCGCTCGTGTTGGCCGCGTTGTAGCCACTGAGCACCGAGGCCGGGGACTGGTTGATGAGGTTGATCTTCCAGCCTCCCTGGTCGACATCCTGCGTCTGCCGCGAGAGAATCTCCATGTCGATCTCTTGGCTATCGTTGTGGTAGAAGAAGAACCCCGCGCAGGTGCCGCTGACCGCCGTCGACATCATGCTCGCCCGGAAGCTGCCGTACAAGATGTCGTTGCGGGTCGACACGACCTCGGCCATGGGCACCATCTGACCGCTGCTGTCGTCGTCGTCGCTCATGCGTTGGCTGCGCACCCACAGCTGCAATCCCGGATCACCCCCGTGAACCCCTTGCCCGCCAGAGCTCCCGGGTGGTAGTTGACTCCAGACGACATTGCGAACATCAGCGGCTTTCCCATATGGCCCTCGTGACGCCGCCGGGGTGACGTTGTAGGCCTGGACCCGCCAGTTGGGCCCGGGACTGCTGTCCCACGTGACGTCCTCTGTTCGGGTGAAGTCCGTTTGTAGGCTCTGGGTGAAGATGGTCTGTTCGGACGTAGTGGAAGATGGGCGGGTGTTGATGGCGTAACCGCATCCGCACGCGGCGAGGGTTCTTTGAGCTAGAAATGGCGCCGGGAGAAGAAGCAAGCGGAGCATTTTGAGCCGCCAGTCGTGTGTTGACGATGTGGTTGTATGGCAGATGGTTGAGGTTGTAGTCAATCGAATGTGTAGACCAACGCGGCTTGTCGTCTGGTAGTGAGGTTTGTTAGGAGAACGAGGCGAGCTCGCGCGAACCACGGGCAGCTCTTTCCCGATCCGGCAAGGATGCGACAACAGCAGCCGTTTCGCTACACACTCACATCCAGCATGTCATCCAACGACCTCACGACGATGGCAATAGAAATCGCTCAGCCTACAGTGTCTTCTCACAAAATCAAAACGGCCGGTACAGACACAGTATCATACAGACATCCCTCCTCTCATCACTCGCGCTAGTGAGACACGACCAACGCACGCGTGCGCGGAAGCGGACTGCTGTGTAACGCCACCGTTGAGCTGCAGGCCCATGCACCTGCATCTTCACAACCAGCATGCATACTGTAAAATCCCTCCTCTCGACGACAGATCGACTCTCGAACTAACAACAAATATGATGGCGTAGAGAGCGGCCGTCAGAAACCCCCTTTTCCGCAAAACCTATTGTCGCCACGCCGAAAAAAACAATGTAGACTGATCAAGAATGGAACACCGTGAATTTTGCTACGCGCTTCAGCTTATCTGCAAACAGATGCTATCTTTCTGGTTCCGCGTAAGTAAGTAAGATAATCACCTTCAACGCTGAATCCTCCGTCGTTACATTCATACCGTGTCATTTGTTAGATCAAAAACAATCAAGATTGCCCAGCGATCATTTGCTTGCTTTTCATGCAATAATGGTGGATCTCATCCGCGCACACACATGCTCACGCAACAGAGATCCTTCGCAGTGACTGCCGTCTGACGAACGTGGCCTACACCGATGATAGCCTCGTCGTGGTCGTCGTCGTTCACTTCTCCAAGATGGCAGATCGTGTAAATGGCGCTCTGGACTATAGGAAGCCCGACTCCGACAGCAATCTGTGATTTTGATCCCACAAGTCAGCGTTGCGTTCCTAAGGTAGCATTGATGTTTGATATGTGCACTCACCTCGCAATCTTCTCGTCCTCTCGCTCCCTAGGCTCGACCTGCAGACTCCGCTCGTACATCTCATGCACGTCACCCGCGCTCTGCATGTTCCGCAAGATGTACTCCTGCAGCTCGTTGACGGGCTGCAGCGGGTACGGCACGTTCTGGTACTGCTGGATGTCGCGGATGACCTCGGCCGTCTTGGCGCGCTTGGCGAAGTTGATGAGCTGCGTCTTCTTGATGACGGAGGGGATGCCGTCCTCGATGAAGGTCAGGTCGGTGAGGTAGATGCCGAAGAAGGGGATGCAGGGCGGGTTGGCCTTGTGCAGGGATTCGCGGTACTCGAGGAAGTTCTTCGTGCTGGCCATGAGCTTGCGCATCGACTCGAGCGCCTGCGTCGTGCGCGCGTTCACCTGCGCCCACGTCCGGTTCAGGCGGTGGATGGGCGCCGAGCCGAGCGCCGAGATGATGGACGTCAGGCAGGAGAAGTTGTTCAGCGTGCGGCACTTGTCCGCGATGCTGACAAAGTGTTTGATGACCACCACGCGGCGCTTCACGTCCGCTTGCGTCAGGATCATCTGCGCGACCCAGTTGGTGAGCTGGTTCGAGTGGAGGATGAGGGCCTTGACGTTCTCCGCCGGATCGGCTTCGCCAGGGTTCAGCTTCTTTTGCCAGGTCTTGTTCAAGCATTCGGTTGGTTTGATCTTGCCGTACAACTTGGCTTCGATGACGGTGAGCTGTCGCGCAAATTCTAACGCATCGATGTCCAGGAACTTGAGCTTCTTCATGTTTCGGGGAATGATCGGTGGTGGCGCTTGCGAACTCAAGGTCAGTACCAATCGTTTGCTCGAAGCATCCTGGCCGCGCATTCTCTGCTCAATGGCCGTCATCAGCGGACCGGCACCCGGCGTACTCGTCGATTGCACAGTGTCCTTGGCGAAGGCATACACCCGCTGCATCAGCTGCTGGTTAGCGTCGTCGTTGGCCTCCATCCAGTAGACGTCGAACCATGACTTCAAGATGTTCACGACCCGGAATCGGATCGGTTTCTGCTTCTTGTCCACCCATTTCTGCAGGTCGGCGCCGCCCAAGCCGTACGGGGGTTGAATGCTCCATCGCTTGACCAGCAGCTCGAAGAGCTCCGGCGCGGTGGTGAAGGATCGGTATGTCAGCAAGAACGTATTGTTGAACGGAGAATCCAGTCGATCGTGCCGCGTCAGCTGCTCGACCAGTCCTGTGAGTGTGCCGCCACGTAGTTGCGGCGGATCGACCTTGACATCGTACGCGATTTCGCCTTCGTGGTCGAGCTTTAGGTACTCGGGGACTTCTTCCGAATCGCGACCCGGCATTGCAGACGCCGGCACTTCGCCGAAGAATCTCTTAACCTTGGAATTCTCACCGTTCCTCTTAATCTCGGCAGAAGGGTCCAAGCCTTCAGAGAATGACTTCGATTGGCCCACATCGTTCAACACCTGTGGCCTGAGGCTGTTCGAGTTGTTCCGTATGTGCCGCTCGAATGGGGCGCCTCCGTCTGTCAACCGATGGGAGTCTTTGACCGGCGGTTGCTCTTCCTGCGGGAGAAGCTCCGACAACAGCTGCAAAGAGAACAGCGTTTGAGACGCTGCAGTGTCCAATTCCCGCCCAACATTGCGCACCCGGTTCATCCGTTCCTCTAACGACGGTCCCCTGGCCCCAGACCACTCGTCACCAAGAGGGCTCGCCACGGCCTGACACGCGACGACGAGATCTGACGAGCTGTCGTACATCTTTTGCTTGTGGTCAGCAAAGTCGTTCAACTGCGGACTCGTAAAGGCCGAACCGAGAGGCGCCAAGTTGATGGATTCGATGGTCGACAAGTACGGCCGGCAAACTTCGATGATCTGACTGCCCGACTTGCACACGCTGTCGCCGATGTGGCGATGCTTGGCAGGGGTGATGAGCTTCTCCCGGAGTATCAGATGTTCATCGAGTCGTCGAATGCTGGACACGATCAGACGCTTCAGGTCCTCCATTCGGTCCAGCAGCGCTTGGTCTAATTGTGCGGTCGGTTCGAGCAGTACATCCGGTTCGTCGTCCATGAACGACATCGAAGCTGACGAGTCCTTGGCATTGAGGCCGTTACTACGCCAATTGCCCGCGATCTTGCTCCCAGTCACGAAGCCAGGGGTTAGCCTGGGAATCTCTTCGCCTCTTTGCTGTCGTGCGACCTCGACGAAGCCGTATACACCGTGCAGGACACCTTCCGCCTCGTGGAGGCACTTCTGATATGAGTCAGGCGGCGGCCAATCGGCCGCGGCGATGTGGGATGACAAGACAAGCTTCGAGAACCTCGACATCATTTCGCGAAAGTGCGGGTACAACGCTTTATTTGTCGAGATGATCGATGGGTTCCCGGAATGGTTATCGGTCGTACCCGAGCCCGCAGCAAGCAGCAATCGGAGATGATCTGAGATATCCTCGGCTTTGCGTACGAACTCGGACCTCTCAGCGTTCGTGATGACCTCGCGATACCTCTGGACAGCTCGGCGCATGTCTTCCACCATCGTATTCCACGTCAGTGGGACAGCATGCGCATCGTCGAACAAGCGCCGTGGTATCAACGACGCAGTTTGTGCGCCGCCGGGAGCATTGGCGAAGGATGTCATGGTGGTACCAATAGGCGGAATGCCCTGATGCATAGCCGAAAACGAGGTTTGGTGGCTGGATTCGGTCAGGTTGGTGCGCGATCGGCTTAGCGGCGATGTATTGTTGAGAGAGTCCATGGAGGTCGCGGGTGACACGCCATTGGAAAGATACGATCGGCGGCGCCGATGCTAAGAGACACAAAGTAAGTTAGTGGGTAAGACAAGACACGAGCGAACGCCCGCAAGCGGGTAACGATTGGACCTACGCTCGAGCTCTTGGACCCTCGTGTCACGGACGCGTCCTCTGCTTCGGACGCAGAAGCATAGTCGGTGTCATCGTCGCGCTCGTAGCCAGCTGCCATCAGCTCGGCCGGCGGTCGCGTCTGGTCAGGGATGAAGATGTTGGTGCGGTCTCGCGGTCCGGTCTCGGAGGCAGATGTCGGCGCTTCGAGCGGGAGCTCCATCGTGCTTTCCCCCGTCAAAGTATTGAAATAGAACAGCCGGCCATCTGGCGTAGCCTGAGGTATCCAGAACGCGGCTTCCTCTTGACTGTTGGTGACGGCGCCATTGCGAGTGCCGGATGCACCGTTGGTGTGCTGTTCCAACTCCGGCTCCCCCTCTCCATATTCCTCCTCCGACTCCTCGGTCTCTGACTCCGACCCGATGTAGAGGCCTCTGCTGTCCTCGTACGGCGCGGTCACCACGGCACAGTAATTGCTCGGAAACCATCCTCGCACCCCGTGAATCACCCCGTCCCACCATCCGCTCTCCAGCTGCGTGATGACCTGGATAATGTCACCTTGGCGAAAGCTCAGGCTCGTCCGGTCGTCGGCCTCGTAGTCATACAGTGCTCTGACATACAGCTGGCCCGAAGGTGAGACGCTGCCCGCGAGGCCATTCATGGTGCGTCTTGCACAGGTGGAGACGGAGAGATCGAGGGTCGGCTCGGAAAGGACTTGGAGAGCGGGATCGAGAGGTACGGTTGAGAAGGGTTCGAATGGGCTGTCGTCGTGAAGATGTATAGTAGGCTATAGATGTGCTGGTTGAAATCCTGCGGCCGCACTCGTGGCACATCCGTTCAGGGCCTGGATGATGGTGATGATGATGATGATGATGATGCGTGAGGAGGAATGCTGCGCCCGCTACCCACCCATACGCCTGGTCTTTCGCGAGCGAGGGAGCCCTTGCTGTCGGTTCACGGCGTCAGGGTGCGATCGAGTGCCCAGCGAAGAATGGGAGTGAGAATGGGAGTGTTTCCTTCGCCGGTGCCCGTGGGGCCACGCGAGCGATGCGCGGCAGACGAGCAGACGAGACTGCGGCATGCGATTTGCTCTGCGCAACGCGAGTGTGGCTCGTCGTCGGTGGTCGAGTGTGGTGTGTTTTACGGCGACCGCGCTCTCACATTGGCTGCCCGTTCGCCCTTCTTCACAAGCGCCGCTCCAGCCCGCCAAGCCCAACACTCTGGACTTCCACAGAAGCACACACGTGACATTCACGGCACTCGGACACCGCGTAGGTACAGTATGTGGCAGTGCGATTCGAGCCCGTACATGTACTAGATCGGTAAACACCACTTGACGGTAGTATGGATGGAACAAACGCCCATGTCCCGACCACGCGTGTGTGCATATAACGACACCCCCGAAGCTGTGATGTGTAACGCTTCTTCAACTCAAAGTGTCGTTTACAGTTTACTAGTCCAACTACAGGTGCATGCAGCCCACCATGATGAGACCTAAAGCATGTACGGACATCATGTCTCATTCATCTCCTCATGCACCGGAAACACCGTTCGTCATCCATCACTCACGCCTCGCGGATGCACAAACAAACCCTCCTTCGACCACGACGTCACTAGGCTTCTCGAGCAGGGCACTCGAGGAACATGATCCGTCGTTCGCGCTTCGAGCACGACCCATGGCGACGAAGAGATGGCGATGCGTCAACTTCCCGATCGGTCACGCGTTTCATGCGAAGAACCACAGTGCAGGTCCTCGACTCCTCGTACGGTTGAAGAGAAGCACGCCTCTCCGTAGATGTGTTGATATCGAGGTCCTCATTCCTCTTTTCGAACATTACACGTAACACGCCCTGCCCGCTACGGACTGTTCGATGCCGACATGGACGGAACCGGCCATGGGCGTGGAGAATGTCGAACGTGACGAGAAGCGTATGCTTTGCAGGTGCTCATCCTGCTGTCAACGAAAGGTACTGTATACCCTATGATCAGTCGACCTTCCATTCGCACACCGCACTGTGAAGTCTGTACCCATTTCCTTACCTTTCCCTCACATCGGCGTTTCACTTCGCCGCAACGGCTTGACTCGTACCGCACCTTCATGGTCATGGGTCATGGCGATCGCCGAGCGCTCGCGTGGGCAGTGGAAGACCGATCCGATGAGCTGCTGAAAAATCATCCTAGAACGACGCCAACTGTTCGCGGAACCACGGCGATGCCAGCGAGGGGGCAC